>ULUV01048342.1_pt1 | contig 21138 bp, 18 predicted proteins | sample 1958921 | NCBI WGS metagenome assembly ULUV01 (sample SAMEA4835772, study PRJEB28245) | human gut metagenome | biome: gut microbiome; material: fecal sample | place: Denmark | collected 2008
TCGCTGCTTCGCTCATATTGAAAACATTTAACGACAATCCCTAGTTAATCTCATACAGAAAAGATGCGGTCATCACAAACTATTGGAAGCACTTGGAACCGTGCATACAGATGATGAGTTGTTGAAGTTCATTGAAAATAATTTGGACATCGAAGAAAAAGACATTAACAGTCTAATTAGAGCAGAAGTTAAACACTACGCAAACTTCGGGTATTCAGGTAAATGGTGACATTTGTTTATTCAACTATGCAGAATAACCAGTCAACAGTCAAGTGCGAGTAGCGCCATGAGAAGTTGCACATAATCTGTACAGGGACAGCAAACAGTTCGCGGGAATTACTAACTGTCAGTCCACTGACTTTAGAAAACTGGCCTTCCGCTTCAACGCGTCGCTTACGGCAATCAATCTTGCCAGAACCGCTTAGGCTTGGCCAATTTTTAACGAACGAATCAATTGGTCAGCCCAAAGTAACGATTCAAGTCGCGTATGCGGAAATACCCTTGTAATATGGATTTTCTATCTTTTGCCGCGATAGTGTATATAATATCTACATAGATACTATAGATACTTTGATTATCAAATTGTTTATGTATTTTTGTTAAGTGTATGCACCACAGAGAAATAACACTCAAAATTTTGTAGTCATGAAAGAAAAATTATTATGTAAGTGCACAAATATTACTACAGCGCACAATGTCGTTAGCATTCTCGAAAATGATGATATTGTCTTTCGTCGTCATGATGAAACAACGGACACACGCACGGGAGCATACGGTCCAATGCCCGGCATCGCGATTTATGTGTTCGAAAAGGATTATGAAAAAGCATACTCTCTGATTGAACCGATTATCAATTCCACAGCCGAAAGCGCAAAACCTTTCTGCCCCAAGTGTGGCAGTGAAGACATAGAACATATCGGGCGTGGCAAATATGTCACCCATCTGTATATACTGTCAATACTTTTTTTCTTAGCAGGCTTCGGCTATTTGCTTGCATCTGCGGAGTATAATATCAAATCTGTCGTAATGGACTGGCTGTCATTGGTGATGATTGTATTATTTGTGGTGAGTGGCATTATAGCAGGTCGAAAAAGCAAGAACTGCAAATGTAAACACTGCGGAAAGCGTTTTGACCGTATATGAAACCGCCTAGCATAAACAAGTATAACCTCAAATCCGCTGTAAATGTCTTCGCTTCTTTGTCGCAAAAGTACAAAAACATATGGAAAAACTGAAGATACCATCATATTCCAACATATTCCAGCCAGAGACATCGTTTCGCGCTCAAATTGTCGATTTGGAAAACGAAGACAAAAAATCTGCCTGATGGACATCGTTATCTCAAGCTTTTTTCCAATGCCAGAATCAAATTGAAAATACCGGATGATGGATTGTCAAGATTTTTCAACCTCCGCGCACGTTCTGTCGCTTCAATTCGATTCTTCCACAAGAAAGCCTTTTGAGTGTCCGTCAATGCCGCCTTTTCATAACCCGCCCAGCAATCGTCTATTTTCAACAATTCGCTATAGGCTTCCGCAGTTGAAATTTTTGTCCTCCAATCCTTTCCATGGAGAAGAAACCAAAACTCAATGGCCGGATTGCTGAGCAATTTGTACGCCCGACAGTCTTTTATTCTTTCATTGACGACAGGTACATCCATATCATACATGAGAAAGACGAGAATCTTGTCGGTCTTCGATATTTTCAGTTCCTTCTTCCTTACATCAATCAATCTCTGCGAAATACTATCTCCCTCTATCTTAGGGACAATCCTGATCGGAGAACGATATGCCTGTTTAAGATAATCCAGATAAGCCTCCTCCGTTTCTCCCTCGCAGAATATCAGGAACACAGGCTTCATCGTTCGTGACGGAGATGCCGTACGTTGCTTTGCCATAATCAGTCCTCCAGAAGTTGCTTCAAGTTCATGACAGTTGAATCTACAAACGGAACCGCATCAAAACGCCCCTGGATGTATCCTTTCTCAGCATCCATATTGTCTCTGAAATCCTTATAATCATACAGAGAATAGACCTCGGTCGATCCGTCATCCAATTTATTGACGAATACGACCTGATCTTTCCTCAGACGTTTCATGTCAATCAGATTCGTATTATGCGACGTGAACAACAGTTGGGAATTTTCAGATGCATGAATAAGGTCAATGATAAAATCCGCCAGACGTGTATGAAGTCCCATGTCAAACTCATCCATCATCAAAGATTTACCATTCCTGACAACGTCAAGAAGCCTCAAAAGAATCTGAAACAACTTTCTCGTGCCATTGGACTCCTCGACATCAAGGTCAAAAACGACATTCGGAGCCCTTTTGTGTATCGTCTGAAACCTGAGGATGTCAATCATTCTGAAATTCAATTCCGGAGAGGCCGGGGATGACATGATTGGCGCCGGAACTTGTTCGTGCCTGACCTTTATGTCGCAAATGTCAGTATCACAGATGGATAGTGCTTTTAATATGACTTTCTTATATGCATTGAAATTTTCTTCTACAGAGACACTGTTCAAATCAACAAGTCCCAGAAGAAAAGTATTCAGAAAGTATCTGTACAATTCCTGAGGCAATTCACGGTTCATTGAACTGGCCCTGCTGAGGAACAGATTCTTTTTTCCGGTATTGATTGCAACATCCTTAGGTTTCACAATTATACCTGGAGAGAACGAATAGACTTCTTCCGCATTCTCGTCGCGAGTGAATACTTTTGCCCGCTTTCCATTGGGATAGTAGTACAGGCTCTCCCGAAGCACTTCGGTTCTGGTCAATGCAAAAGAATACTCATACTCAATCCCGGAGCAAACGAAATCGATAAGGAACTCACTTGGCTTTGCGTCATATCCATCGAACTTGAACGGCATAAAATTGAACACCGTGCCTTCATTGTTAAGGTGAGACTCAAGAACCATCCTGCAGCAAAAATTGATTGCCTTGAGGATGTTTGATTTTCCAGACGCATTAGGTCCAAAGAGCCCTATGGTCTTCAATATTTTCGTCCCATTCCAGTCAATGACATTGTAGGATAAATCTCTTGCCTGTCTGCTGTTGCTCTTAGCCGCTATAAAGTCAAGAAATATCCTGTTCTTTATGGAGAAAAAGTTCTCTAATTCAATTTTAAGCAGCATAATTACCCAGATTTTGTAAATTTTCTACAAATTTAAGGACTTAATCTCATTTATAAAAGCATTTGCAAAAAAAACTATCGTGTCCGTACCTATTGTTGTTCAGCAATAAAAACATATCTTTGCTTATTGGAAAGCATCCATAACCAAAACAACAGAAAAAGATAATGGCAAAGAGCAAAATAGACTTTATACTACTTCTCCTTGCGACTCTCTGCTGTTCAATGGCTCACGCACAAAAGCAAGTTTCTGCAGAACTGAGAGATTCCACTGAGAGCGGAAGCGACATCATAAAGATAGTTGGAAATCACTCCAGCAAAGGAGCGGTCAATAACGCCCTTGACATATTGAGCGGTCAGGCGGCCGGTGTCAACGTGACATCCAACGGTCTGGACCGGATGGCTATGCTCAATAGCGTGCGGGTGCGTGGTACGACATCCATTATCGGTGGCAATGATCCCTTGGTGCTGATTGACGGGGTCACTTCTGACGTGCTCACCCTTTCAACCATCTACCCTGCAGACATCGAGAGCTTCCGGATATTGAAGAATGCCACGGAGACAGCAATGTACGGTTCACGTGGAGCGTCAGGTGTGATTGAAGTCAAAACGAAAAAAGGAACAGGACGTGGTTTTCAGATATCCTATGAAGGAAATGTAGGTTTCGAGCGGATGTACAAACATCTGGAAATGCTCAATTCCACAGAATATGTTGCCACCGCAAAGGCTTTGGGCGTCTATTGCAATAACGGAGGGTTCAACACGGACACTTATAAGGTCATTACCCGCACAGGACTTGTGAATAACCACTATCTCGCATTCAGCGGGGGCACACCTCAGTCAAACTATCGTGCCTCATTCGGCTTGATGGACCATAACACAATCATCAAGAAGATGGACTATGGCGTTTTTGTCGCAAAAGTTGACGTGACCCAGAAAGCCTTCAACAATAGACTTACTGGAGAGTTCGGAGTATTCGGATCGTCGTTCAAGAACCATGATATCTTTGACACGCAGATGCTGTTCTATTCCGCAGCATGCCAGAATCCAACTTTTCCTGCCGGAACCGACGAACATGGGAACTGGCTAAAAAACGAATCTGCAACGCACATCAACCCGCCAGGAATAGTGCTTGAAGAAAAAAACGACTCCAAGGATTTGAACTTTGATGCCCACATTAAGCTGAGCTACGATATCAATACTGACTGGCGGGTCTCCGCCTTCGGTTCCTACCTCTACGGTTCTACCGAGAACGGGCAATTCTGCCCGACATGGGTATGGGCACAAGGCAACGTGTACCGTGGCGAGTTCAAGAAAGAGGAGTGGCTCGGCAATGTATCTCTGGATTTCAATAAGCAGTTCGGCTCACATAAGGTCTCTGCCGGAGTAAGCGGCGAATACCGCAAGCTGCAAAAGACGGCTTTCTGGGTATATGCCAAGGGCATACCCACAAATAACTTTCATTACGACAATCTGGGCGCGGCTGCGGTCAGACCATATGGTGGAACGGAAAGCACTTATGAAGACCAATCTCTGGCTTCGTTAATGGGGAGCATCACATATAGCCTGCTTGACAGATACACGTTGGCGTTGAATGCACGCGGTGACGGATCGTCAATGGTAGGCACCAGCAACACATGGGGATTCTTCCCTTCCATATCATTTACATGGGATTTGAAAAAGGAAAACTTTCTCATCAATGTAAAGCCGCTGTCCATGCTCAAACTCCGTGCTGGCGCAGGACAGGCAGGCAACCTTGGAGGCATCTCTGCATATACCACCATGAACACCGTAAGGCAGACCGGCATTGTCCCTATCAATAGTTCGCCGACAGTAACACTTGGCATGGTGAGAAACAACAATCCCGATTTAAAGTGGGAAACGAAGACGACATTCAACATCGGTGCGGACATGGGACTCTTTGCCAACGGTCTTATACTTACGGCGGAGTATTACTTTTCCAAGACTACCGACATGCTCTATGCCTACGAAGTTCCGGTTCCGCCATTTGCATACAACACATTGCTCGCAAACATCGGTTCCATGTCAAACAGCGGATTGGAATTCGGCCTGTCCGGGCAGCCGATAAGAAAGAAAGACATGGAACTTAACGTTAATATGAACCTGTCGTTTCAAAGCAACAGACTAATCTCGCTGAGTGGAAAGTACAAAGGAATGAGCATGTCCGCAGCGAATGTCACCGCCATCGGGGCCTTGGACGGAGCGGGACAGAACGGCGGCGACAACAATGTGGTTTATCAGATAGTCGGACAGCCACTTGGCGTTTTCTATCTGCCACATTGCAAGGGACTCGTAAAAAATGAGAACGGCAGTTATTTCTACGACATAGAGGATCTGGATCATAACGGCAAGGTAGATATAAGCGACGGCGGCGACCGGTACATCGCAGGACAAGCCACACCAAAGGTAATCCTCGGTTCAAACATCAGTTTCAGATACAAGAATTTCTATGTCTCCATACAGATGAACGGAGCTTTCGGGCACAAGATCTTCAATGGAACGGGATTATCATTTACAAGTATGGCTTGCTTCCCGGACTACAATGTGCTTAAGGATGCCCCTCAGAAGAACATCGTAGATCAGAGAGTCTCCGACTATTGGCTTGAAAAAGGTGACTATCTGAACTTTGAGCATTTGACATTAGGATACAACGTGCCCTTGAAAAGCAAGACGTTACGTTCATTGCGCATATCTGGCAACGTAAGCAACCTTGGAACAATTACGGGCTACAGAGGATTGACGCCAATGATAAACAGCTACGTGGTGAACAGTACTATGGGTATTGATGACAAACGTAACTATCCACTGTTCCGCACATATTCGTTGGGGTTGAGCATACAGTTTTAATACGGAAAAGGCATGAAGAAGATTATTGAATACATATTGGCAGTACCGTTGATGCTTTGCTTCTGCAGCTGTCTGGATGAACATCCAAAAGACCAGCTGGACCAAGAGGAAATTTACAACAACGCAGATAATATATACAAAAATGCAGTAGCTTCTCTGTACAACTACATTGGGAGCAATCAGGAGTCCGAAGGACTTCAAGGAACCTGTAGGGGCATCTACGACTACAATACATTGACAACAGATGAGGCAATGATTCCGATCCGAGGTGGAGACTGGTACGATGGCGGCCTGTGGGAAAACATGTATCAGCACAACTGGAACGCCAATGATATCAGTTTATATAATGTATGGAAATACCTCTTCAAGGTAATAGTTATATCCAACCAGTCGCTTTCCGTCATTGATGACCACAAGAGTCTGCTTTCGGCTGAACAGGCCCGTGATTTCACGGCAGAGGTAAGAGCTGTGAGGGCATTGTTCTACTACTATGCGATGGATATGTTCGGACGTGTTCCTATCGTTACATCATACGACGTGAAATTGGAGCAGGTAACGCAAAGCGAGAGACGCGAGGTCTTCGATTTTATTTTCAATGAACTGCGGGATGTCGCGCCGTTGCTTGCTGACGAACATTCCAACAAGGAGGGAGACTACTACGGACGAGTGACACGGCCTGTAGTCAACTTTTTGCTTGCAAAACTGGCGCTTAATGCTGAAATATACACCGATGACAACTGGACAGACGGAAAGCGCTTTGATGGCAATGACATCTTCTTTAATGTGAATGGAGAGAAGATGAACGCTTGGAGTACCTGCATTTGGTATTGCGAGCAACTTGACAAAGAAGTGTATCAGCTGGAAAGCGATTACGCCTCGAACTTCGCTGTTCACAACGAATACTCCATGGAGAACATTTTCACCATACCATTGGACAAGAACTTATATTTGAACGAATACCACTATCTTTTCCGCTCACGCCACTACAAACATGGCGGGGCCTATGGCGGTTCATCCGAAAATGGAACATGTGCGACGATCTCAACCGTCAAGGCTTTCGGTTACGGAACAGACCATGTCGACAATAGATTCAAGACAAACTTCTATGCAGACACCGTTTTTGTTGACGGCAAGAAGATATATCTGGACAACGGAAAGCCATTGGTGTATATGCCAATGGAATTGAAGCTGAATCTTAGTGACAGTCCGTATAAGCAGACAGCAGGTGCCCGTGCCGGCAAATATGAAGTTGACAGGACCGCATATTCGGACGGCAGACAAGTTGACAACGATATAGTTCTATTCAGATACGCCGATGCCATATTGATGAAGGCCGAGGCTAAAGTCCGTAATGGAGAAGATGGTTCAAAAGAATTGAATGCAATTAGGGACAGAGCAGGCATGCCGCATGTAAAGGCCAATTTAAGCAATATACTTAAAGAGCGGCTGTTGGAATTGGTATGGGAAGGTTGGAGACGTCAAGATCTCATCCGCTTTGGCGAATACACCAAAGCATACGACCAGAGGACTCCTCTGGAAAACGAGTTCACCGGATTCACAACTGTTTTCCCGATACCACAAAGATGCCTGGATTTAAACAAAGGGTTAAAACAAAATCCAGGTTATCAATAGAGAACCATAATCATCATTCCCGTATCAGAATGACTTTCAGTCATCTCACTCCGAATGTCCCACGCTGCGGTAATCCCACGTGATGTATTTCTGTTTCAGCTTCTGGCGGTCGCCCAGGCTTATGTTGTCCTGACTGACCACCTCCTGCGGCCATCCGTCATTGAAATAACTTATGCGGACATATGAGTTGTACACCCCGTCCGTAGTCACCTGACTGTCAAATTCGGTATCGAGACCTTTCCGAACATCCTTTGCGGACTCCTTATCAGTGAAATACTCTATAAGATTTCCGAGCAGCACCTTTATGTCCTCTCTGGGAATATACGAATAGACATCTGCGGATATGCCGTATTCATACGTGTCCGGATCAAGCCAGATTTCAGTTTTGGTATCAGAGGCGTATTCTTTTTCCGTCGCATCTTCATGGCTTTCCGTTTCGCCTATCTTATATTGGTCTCCATGATAATTGAACAGAAGTTCTATCTCTTCCGTATATCCGTCGACCAGATCGTCGGAATCAATCATTGACATCAATTTATCCGAATCAAGCCCGACAGCGCGCAGGGAATCCGCATATGGCATTTTACTGATCGCCTCCGTCAGGACTTCTTTCGCCTGTTTCCTGATATCCTTGAGATTGTAGTATTTGACAATCTTGCCGTACTGATCGGTACGGAATCTTATAGTCGTGCCCACTGTGGCATCATTGAGAATATCCATTACCTGTCCGATAAGATTTTGGGCCTCCGATTTGATTTGGTCGTCGGAAACGAATTCAAGGAAAGTATATTCCATGTCATACCCTTTTCTGGTGGAATCCGTAACCGTAAGCATCACTTTGGCGGCGGCACCGAGTGTCATCACCGTGTCTTTCCCGTTGACCTCCCATTGGTTGTCATGAATCCAGTAGGTCATGGTGTCCCGCTTGCTGAACCAAGCTATAACCGGGAGAATACTGTCATCCTGGACAGTCACTTCAGAAGAGTCCTGAACTTCAGATGAACGATGATGATGTCGGGCCGGGGCAAATGACATCAATGAGACCAGGAGTCCCGAGACCATCGGAACCAACAAGAACTTTTTTACGTGTATCATATTTTCATGCATCATGTCAGACAGCAATTTCTGGGCAAATTTAACATATTACGGAAAAAAAATCATACATTTGCCACTCATTAACAAAATGACATGATGAAGAACCATAAATTATTCGGAGCTATCGTCGGCTCCGTCATCGCGATGACAATGTCGTCATGCGGAAAATCAGACAAGATTGAACGGTTTCCAGAGGGAACGTCAATGATAAAGATGATGGATGAGGACAACGGAGGCACCACATTGGGCAATTCCAATGTCTATATGACATCTTCCGGAAACTTCAAGAGCAATAATCTGCCGATTCTCGACTGCGGGAAGAAGATCGGAATAGGGGACATCGGTCTGCCGGATTTCACAAACATGGCTCCTGAAGTCGCTGTGATACCCGGACACGGCTATGTCATCTGCAATTCTGACAATGTCAAGGAATTCCCGTCCAGAAAAAAGGCAATCCGTGAGGATGCGCTCATGTACAGGATATATGTCGATTCATGGATTCAGTCAGACGGAAAGAATGTCGGGGCCAATGTCTATTTCCTGCTCGACAGCCCTCTGGAACGCGGGCAGATGCCGGAAATGGACAGCGACCTCGGAACGCTAGCCTTCGATCTGGTCAGCCATAAGTCCAATTCAATCAGCGTAAAGCTACCTTCGGAGGACATTGAGGTTATTATCAATGACAAGACACCTCTGGCCTGCTCCACTAAAGGTAAGACATTGACATTAACATTGACACGCGCCCCGATGTCATACGAGACCGGCACGTGGCCACTCAGCATCCGCAGCGGAAGGGTCTATACGAAGGCGACAGTCGCAATTGAGTAATTTGTTTGTCAGAAAGAATTTTTTCAATGAATATGGGAAGAACGGCTCGCAATTGCGGGCCGTTCTTCTCATGAACCTACTGGAATATACCAGGTTAGCGCTCTGGTATTTACACATATTTTAACCACATGATTTATGAATCATTTATCGATTCTTACCGCCATCATTCTGGCCGTACCGAGCCACATGCGATTGGAAATATGTCCCTGTCATCTTTCGGCGGCGGAAGCGCGGTGATTGGTCTCCCGGTGGATTTCACCCCGCCTTCAAGGTTTGTACGCGCGGCCTTCTTCCAGAACACCGCGCCGCAGAAACCTGACGCAGAGGACTCCGTGTTTACTGCCTTTCATATTCTCGGCTCGATGGAGATTCCGATCGGAGCGCAGTTCCCCGGCACCACATGGTTTTTTATTATTCAAGTTTCGCAAGTTGTCAGACTTGCTGAACGTTAGTGCGAATTTGAGGGTCGTCACTCGTTAGAAGGCTATAAGCCCAATGCGTAATTATCCGAAAATTTCGTAAAGTTCCTTGTTGCTGAGTTTTCCTATCCAGTTTTCGCCGGTGGCTACTGTCATATCTGCGAGGTGCTTTTTCCGCTGTATCATTTCATTGATCTTTTCCTCGAAAGTATCCTTCGTTATGAAACGATGCACAATAACATTCTTGTCTTGGCCGATACGATATGCTCTATCTGTCGCCTGTGCTTCCACAGCAGGATTCCACCACAGGTCAAAGTGGATTACATGTGAGGCGGCAGTAAGATTTAGTCCGGTTCCGGCAGCTTTGAGCGAAAGGACAAAGACCTTGTGTTCCCTGCTGTTCTGAAACATTGAAACCATATCATTACGCTGCTTGACAGAGCAACCTCCGTGATAAAACAGCGGAGCAGTACCAAGCCGCTGAGCAGCAAACTTCACTATCATATCTCCCATTTCACGGAACTGGGTGAAAATCAGAACCTTTTCGCCAGCATCAACGATAGCTTCAATCCGGTCCAACAACATCTCCACTTTTCCTGAAAGTTCCGGGCGCAAATCCCCGTTCTTCAGATACTGTGCAGGATGATTGCATATTTGTTTCAATGCCAATATCATCTGCAATATCAGGCCTTGGCGCTCAAAAAGCGCCTTGTTGTCAGATGTATCCTTATTTTCGATTTCCGCCATTGCAGCTTCGAGAGTCTTGTGATACAGAGCTGCCTGATTTGCTGTAAGCGATGAGTATTCGTCAAGCACAATCTTATCCGGCAAATCATTGATAATGCTTTTATCTGTCTTCATTCTCCGCATCATAAATGGTGCCGTCACCTTTCGGAACCTCGCTGCGCAGTTCTCGTCATTGAACACCTGTATCGGCTTGGCATATTCTTCGCCGAATGACTTGAGACTTCCGAGATAGCCGTTGTTGGCAAAATCCATTATGCTCCAAAACTCGCTCATATGGTTCTCTACCGGTGTTCCGCTCAACGCTATATGTGTATCGGCCTGGATGGACTTGACGGACTTGCATTGGGCCGTAGATGGATTCTTGATATTCTGGGCTTCATCAATGACCATAACCGCCCATTGTTTCTTGGCAAAGATTTTAGTGTCAGAACGGAGTACGCCATAGGATGTAAGCAACACATCCGGCATATGTTTAGGCATTTCGCGAGCCGTTCCGTGATAGATGAATGAGGTCAAATCCGGCGCGAAACGAGTGATTTCAGACTGCCAATTGGACAGAAGACCGGTAGGAACCACAATCAAAATACCCTTCTCTTTCAACTGCCCGTCTTCTTTGAGTTTCTGAATCAATGTTATGGTCTGCAAGGTCTTACCCAATCCCATATCGTCTGCCAGAATAGAGCCGAAACCAATTCGCATATTCCTGTAAAGCCATGAATATCCACGCTTCTGATATGGCCTTAATTCTGCATTGATTCCACTTGGAACTTGAATTTCACGTTCGTCAGTAAAGAATTTGATGAGAGCGCGTGCTTCATCGGTAATCGTGACTGGTGCAGATTTGTAGCTTCCGAGCAATGCCGTTTGAAGCAATTGTCCTGAAGTCACATTTTCCGTCTCTGAAAGCGCATTGTTCACTCTCTCCAAATCGAGAGAATCCATATAGACATATGTGCCTTTGAATTTCAGAAGTTTTCCGGCATTGCCCAATAATTTGCGGAATTCTTCCATAGACACCACATCATCGCCAAGAGCGACTTCCCATTCAAAGTCGAACAGGTCTGAAAGTTTCAAAGAAGTGACAGAAATCTGGTTTTTCTTCTTTATTCTCAATGTCGGTTTCGGTCTTACAAGTGTCTCCAATGATTTAGGCATCAAGACCTTGACTCCAAGCAGGCGGACTGCCGGGATTATATTTATAAGCAGTGGTCCCAACTGCTCCATTCCATAGCGCAACGGCATTGCCCCTTTATCTGACACATATCCGCTCACATCCGGAATAATCACGGCCAAATCGGCAAGCATCTTGAGTGTTTCCAATCGTGATGCCGCATATTTTTCATCTGTCAGGACTAGGGACAGGGGAACAGAATCGAAGTTGTTCTCATCTATGTTATCTACCGCTATGTTCATTTCGAACATGTCACCCAGAAGCAAGTCGCTGACTTCATCGATAATAAGGACCGGAGTGTAACGTGAGCGACGTATATTATAGGATGACAACCAGGCGCAAATGCTTCCAGGAATTTCGGTTTCACCCGGTTGCACGAAGCCAATCTGCTGATTGTCGAAGAATAGTCCAGTCAATGTTGTGCGGGAAGTCAGCGAAATCTCCGGTATCATCTTGCCCAACAGGAACGATACCAATATATCCGCTTTGCTCAATACATATCTGTTTCTTTTCCCGAAATTGACACGAATCATTTTGTCAGGAATCAGGCTGTCAAGACTTGAGAGCACATTGCCCACTTCAGGGTCGATCTTGCAAGGCAGCCATCGGACAGCAAAAAGTTTGTTCTCCAGTTTTACTGTCTGCGGCTCAATGTCGCCGTTGGCCAAAAGATGGATTGACGTCAATATGCCTTGATGAAGGGCTATCGTGCTCGGTGAATAATCCGGCAGAAAATCCGGATTGATTCTGGCTACCTCGGCCAATAAATCATTGTCATACAAGTTATTGTCCGGCGACTGCAACGTCCAGTTCAGGCAGAAATCCATATCAAGCGTGAACTCTGCATCCTCGGTTATCCGACGAACATCTTCATTGATTTCATTTGCATTGAACAGCCTTTCGACAGCTATCTTTCCTTCTAGGAACTTACGCGCGTACTGCTGAAAACGATGAATGTGATTGGAGTATTTTTCTTTGAAATCGCCGGTGACATCGAATGTCGGATTCTGAGGAAGAAGCATCAGCAGGACTTCAAGCCTGTCTGAGAGTCCAGAGAAGTTTACTCTGTGGAACTGTGGGGGAGTGGTTGACAAGTCTTTCGCTGCCCTGTGTTCCACTATGTTCTTAAGCAAAGGAACTTCTGACATTTTTGCTGCGGCATCCACTTCCACGCCGCGCGCTTTCAGTTCCGCCAGCAAATCGACATTATGGATCTGGAATACTACAAACGGATTGTTGTCTATCTCGCGGCTCATCATGTATATAACCGCAGCAATATGCTTGCAAGGTACAGCCCAGTCCGGACAGTTGCACTGCATCTTGAAGTCCGTCCATTTTTCAGGAAATATCTTCAGCCCACATTCCGACGCAATGTCAAGAACTGCCGGATCAAGCTCATGTTTAAGCATTTTGGATACTATTTCCGGACGTGCTATAATTCCATCGATAAGGCGTTCAATGTCTTCAGGAAAGAATGGCGGTATAATAAGTGTCACCGAATACGGTCTGATACGCCTTCCGTGAACCTTCGCCTTTATGATGTTTCCGGTTACTTTTACCTCGCTAACAGCTCCTGACCGGGCATAAGATGCTCCTCTCGGGATTCTGTTTTCATAGTCAATATGTGTCAATGACTGTAACCAGCGGTTTCCCCACCATGTCGTTCCGAAATTCTTTGCCATAATTGTTGATGTATATATTGAAAACGTGGTTTGGAAGCAATTATAGTTTTTCGAACTTGTAGCCGAGACGCGCCAGTTCGACTGCAGCGCCGATATGGTACATCTCCTGGCAGGATGACACGAAGACCTGATATGCGGCAATACTCTGTGGCTCAATGTGTTCGTGACGTATCAGCGAAACTGTGGCATCTGCAATATAATCCCCGCCCAATTTTTGCCAATGCCCGTCAATGTCAGGACTTGACAAAAGCATTGACGGTGCTGTTTGGGACACAGCTTCCTCCTTGGGTGCCGACGTTACAGGAAAGCCGTATTCGCGACAGATCCGCACAAGTTCTCCCTCGAGTTTGTCGATGTAAGTTTCAATGTCGTAAGTATTTTCCATGTCCAATCCAGTTCAAATCCGATATTCCGGAATCCGTAACGTGTCTGTCACTAATTCCGACACGCCAAATTTAGATAAATCACACGATTTGGGCAATACTTCGCTCTTACATTACCTTCAGCCTTCACCTCTATTGGCAGTAATTTCCCGTTCCTCTGAATCAGAAAGTCAATTTCAAGTCTTGTTCCGTTATCCGTCAGCACCATTGACAGAAGCGATGCGGGGAGGGTATAGTCAAGTTAAAAATCATTATCTTCGCATTCAAATAAAGCAGATATGACAGAATACGAAAAGATGCTCAGCGGAGAGATTTATAACGCAGTGGATCCTTCTCTTCTGAAGGACCTGTATGCATGTTCGGAGCTGTGCTGGGAATACAATCAGATAAGGCCTACAGATTTCAAGTCAAGGAATGAGATACTGAAGCAGATCCTGGGGGAGGCCGATGACGACACATTCATAAATCCTCCATTTCATTGTGACTACGGAAAGCATATCAAGGTCGGCAGGAGGTTCTTTGCCAACTTCAATTTCGTAGTCCTTGACGAGGCGCCCGTTACAATCGGCGACGATGTCTTCATCGGGCCGAATGTCGGCATCTATACGGCCTGCCACAGCACGGACCCGAAAGAACGCAACACGAGGGAGGAATGGGCCAAGCCTGTGACCATAGGCCGAAACTGCTGGATAGGCGGCAATGTGACAATTCTTCCAGGAGTGACAATCGGTGAAGGCAGCACCATCGGAGCCGGAAGCGTGGTCGTGAAAGACATCCCTTCACACAGCGTCGCTGTAGGCAATCCGTGTGTCGTCATCAAGCAACTCGAAGATTAACCACCAAAATGGGCCATATTCAGCGATGAGAAGAATAGAGTGGGAGAAGACCAAGTGTCACAAATGCCACGTCCATTGCTACAGTCAGGACATGCGAGAGAAGATACGCGAGGTGATGCGTTTCAGCGGTCCGAGGATGATGTTTTATCACCCATTGGAGGCTTTGCGTTATATTTTGTCAAGATAAAAGCAACTGATATACTCCTATTTCTGACGAATTTATTAACTTTGGGAGAGAGAACTCATAACAATAACCACAATGAGAACAGTATCTTTGGCTATCTTATCTTCATTTATATCAACGTTTCTAATGGTTCAGAAAAAGAATCTTTCTGAGGCTGGAAGGCGGATAGACTTTAAGGAATATGAACCTTACATTTAACAAGGAAATCAGCCGAAAAATCAGGATCTCAATTCATTACGACCAAGAAAAACTAAAGACCATTAACAATACACATTGACAATTCTAAAAGTTTACGACATGAAAAAGATATTTCTGTTATTGGTAGTGCTATTCGGCACTCAATTATTCGCTCAAGAAACAACCGTATCAAGATTCAAACTGATACCGACTAAGAACATGCGAGATTGCGGGGTTGACAGCGCTTGTCAATGAGACATTCAATGAAAGTAACATTTAATACGAAACAACACATGGTGGATAAGGGTATAGAAACATTTATCGATGAGATAAAACAAATAATTGACGACTCGCGCTCAAAAGCTTTGCGAAGCGTTGACTTCTGCAGGGTGCAGATGTACTGGGCTATCGGCAAGCGCATCTCGGAAAAGGAGCAGCAGGGCAAGGAACGCGCGGACTACGGCAAGTACATCATCCGTAATCTGTCGAAAGAAATAGAGCCGTTGTATGGCAGTGGATTCGGAGTGAGACAACTGGAATTGAGCCGTCAGTTTTACCGGACTTATCCGAATGCGAATACACTGTGTTCGCAATTGAACTGGTCGCAGTATAAATTGCTTATAGCCATTCCTGATCCGGAAAAACGAGAATACTATCAGTTGGAGGCAGTAAATGAGTGCTGGTCCAAGCGTCAGCTTGAGCGTCAAATCAACTCCATGCTCTACGAGCGTCTTCTGCTTAGCAACGACAAGGAGGCAGTACTATCCGTCGCCCGCAACGAGCGAGTGCCCGAATCCCCGCAAGAGATCATAAAGGATCCTATGGTACTCGAGTTTCTTGGACTGGAACGCAAGTCCGCGTACTATGAGAAGGATCTCGAAAGCGCCGTCATCTCGCATATCGCCGATTTCCTTCTGGAGATGGGGAAAGGATTCTCCTTTGTCGCCAGACAGAAGAGGCTTCTAGTGGAGGATGACGAGTATTTCGCCGATCTTGTGTTCTACAACCGCCTGCTGCGTTCGTTCGTGGTGATAGAGATAAAAAATCACAAGCTGACGCATCAGGACCTTGGGCAGCTTCAACTCTATGTCAACTACTACGACCGCTACGAGAAGCAGCCTGACGAGAATCCTACCATTGGCATACTGCTCTGCACGGAGAAGAACGACACGGCGGTACGGCTCGCCCTGCCGGAGGACAACAAAACCATACTCGCGAGCAAGTATCAGCTGTTTCTTCCGACGGAGGAGCAACTTCGGGCGGAGGTTGAGAAACAGAAACAGATCTTCCTGCAGCAGCATGAGGAACAAAACTAAGATAAAATAATGCCTTTTGGCGGCTATATATGCAGCACATACTTGTGCTGTAGTAACCGGCTGACCATCCTTGCGGACATGTAGCCGCCTTCGATGCAACCATTTTGTCAGTGCAAAGGTGGCTATTTTCTTTCACTCACACAAAATAGAGTATAAATAGTCAAGAAAAAGTTAACCGAGATAGGCTGGAGCAAGATAGAACTATGCTGGAGTGTAACCAAACAAGCCTTTGACAACCGTTTTGATTTCTATCTTACCGGACTCTACAAAAAGAGCATGCGGAGACAATTGGAGAACTTCGCCAATGCCCTTTCAGACTATTCGGGGGAAGATGTAGATACGCCAAAGGACTGGCATGCCGCATTCAGGATGCTGAAGAATTATCTCCTGGGAGTCTGCCGTCCTGGGAAACTCGTAGTATTTCTTGATGAAGTTCCATGGATGAAAACTCGCAAATCTGATTTTGTTCAGGATAACTATGGAGATGACGAGAATTTCTGGACAAACAGAATTGATTCCTCCATGCATCGTGCGTGGACGGGATTCGCGTTTGAACTGTACCACATCTCTAAGCTGCTTTGGGCATATCAGGTGTGGCTACCCGTCAGTGTTCATGGATAGGCGAAATGAGTCCGGAAAGAGATCCCAGATTGATCTGTTGATTGACCGTCGCGACGGCGTGATTGACCTCTGCGAAGAAAAGTTCGCTTCGGGTTTATATTCAATTACCAATTCAATTACCAAAGGCTGCGAATTTGCCTTGCCGTTTGTCTTTTCGCCTTACTTCGCGGATACCTACGGAGAAAAGGGCTGGTGTTTGTTATATACTTACTCGTCTAATTGGTTTGTCTAATAATTAGATAAGTGGGAAATTATAATAGATATAGATTAGTCTAATAGACTGATTCACAAATCATGTTACAACAGTCCATACAACTGCGCGTTGCGCTCTTTATCGCCTAAGTGAAGTATCTCGTCCCAAAGTCTCAGTATACCAACGTGTTTCCAATCAATGCAATTTAAATACATATGTAATAGTTCCTTGCTGGAGTGAAGGTGCATTGGCATCGGTATTGAAATGTGTTGCAAGTGCAGCTTTTCGTGCTGAATTCCATAATTCGGAATTCTCAACGGTAGTTCCCTCTGCTCCTGGTTGTGCTTTTGTGACATTCCCATATGTGTCAACCCATATCGTCACAACAACAGTTCCGGACACTTTGACATTATATTCTGGTTTTGCAATTATTCCTACAACATTGCGCCCTTTCAAGGTTATACCGTTTGATGAGGAAGAGGCCTCTATCATTGGCGACAAATTGTTCTTGCACTCAAATTCATATCCAGAATATACGATAAAAGACGTGCTGCCTTTTTCATAATAGCTCAGATTCTCATTATCCTCCATCCGAAACCGAATCTCCGTGCATTTAAATTTAGAATCATATAACCCCTCTCTCGCGTCTTTGATATTGACCACTTGATCTCCAAACTGAAACGACGTCGTACTTTTGACAATGATATTGCACGGCCAGTTCTCTTTCCGTATGTCCGAATAATTATATCTGACTGACTGAACAACAAGCGTATCGGACTGAACGGGAGGCCGTAATTGTCCATGTGCGACAACACTTAAGCATAAAGCAACAATAACCAAATAAAACTTTTTCATTTCATGCAAGTTTAATGTTCGATAGAATATCCCAAAAGTAACTAAAAAAATCTGTATTTCAGTTAAAGTAGTAGAAAGTATGAATATTCAACCTAAACTAGATTTCCATTTCGTCAAATCCACATTTAGCGAAATGCCTTGCATAAACAGAACGACGGAAGTGTATCTATCTTTCAGCCGTTCTGAACTTTTTATTATTTTTGCAGAGAATTTACCAGTGAGAATTGACCTTTGGTGCTTTCGAAATCTACTGTAAATTTACAGTAGATTTCGTATATTATGAATGCTTACGTAAAACGGGATTTGTATCTTAACCGACTGATTGTCAGGAGGAATAACGGGCAGATTAAAGCGGCTTACAGGAACATTGTCATATAGACAGGAACATATTCTATCCCGTTCTCCCTTTTATTGTCTTTCGTATAGATGGCCGATTATAAAAAAGTGAATTATTCTCTTGTAATTTAGGTGGGGGACAGTATATTTGCACCGTAGAACTACCAACATAACAACTATGCCCCGTTTGAAATCGATTGACACAAGTGTTTTTATCATAAGGATTCTATTGTCTTGCATTGGAATGAGCCAAGCCTTATCCGCATATGCTCAAGACGGTATAAAAGGAAGAGTCTTGGACGAACAGGGAAAAGGACTTGACGCTGCTGTCGTCATGCTGGCATCATTACCGGATAATGTATTGATGGAAACCACTATAACCGACAGCAATGGGCAGTATCTTTTTCCAGTCCACAACGGCAAGTTTCTCCTATGCATAAAGACACTTGGATATAAGGAGTTCCAGAAGGACATCACCCTTGCAGAATCTCAGACGCTTCCGGACATTCATTTGGAACCGGAGGAGATTTCATTGAAAGATGCCGTCGTCACCGCGCGGAAATCACGTCCCATGACGACTTCCGCAAATGGAAAGATTCAGATTCATGTCGCGCAATCCTACCTTACCGACGTAGGGAACGCCTTGGACGTGTTGAAGCATTCCCCCGGCATTTCCGTAAACAATAAAGGCGACATTTCTCTGGCGGCTCTGGGAGGAACAGCTATATATGTCAATGGAAGAAAGATCATGCTGCAGGGAGACGAGTTGTCAACTTATCTCCGCACCCTCTCTTCCGAGAAAATCTCTCAAATAGTGATTTCTCATAACCCTGATGCAAGCTTCGGGGCAGATGGCTCCGGTGGTGTCATAAACATTATCCTCAAAGCATCAGGGCGATCGGGCTTTTTCATAACCACATCACATGGCGTCGGTTACTGGGAAAACCTGAAACAGAATTCAGACCTCGCCATGTCGTACAATACGGACAAATGGCAATTGGGGCTGAACTACAACCACAGTATAGGGCACTACGCGATGGATTATGGTTACGAAAAGGTCCAGAATGGGGACAAGAACATATCAGAGACGGATGACACGGACAAGCGCAACACCTACTCGGCTGGCATTGACTTTTCCTGGCAGCCTAATCAAAAGAACAGACTTTTCATAAGCAGCACCGTAAACGTTCTCGCAGGTCCGGGAGAGACACGGACAAAGACGGAAATCTATCAGGGGACGGACCGGCTGGTCAATATACTCAAAGCCCGCAACAACTATATTGAACAGAAAAATCTCCAGTACAACAACAGTCTGAGTTATCAGTACCGGCCATCATCAAATACACAAATATCATTCTCCGCGGACTGGACCCATTTTGACGGCAAAGCACGCTGCGAACAACCCAATGAGTATTTCACGACAGACGACACGCCCATCCGTTCCGATTTCTTTTACTCGGAACCTGACAAGGATATTGACATCTATGCGCTTCTGGCAGACTACAAATACAGACCAAATGCGCAGAACGAAATACTTGCAGGTGTCAAGACAACGTTTATCGGGAGCGACAATTCATTTATCTTCAAGAAGAACGGAGTCATGGATACTGGACGTTCGAACGACTTCCTGTACAAGGAAAAGAACCTTGAGGCCTATGCGCAATATACCCGCACATGGAATAAGATTGAATTAAGTGGCGGACTGCGGATGGAGTATATGCACACATTCAGCAGGCTACTTTCCATGACAAGTCAGGATGCTGAGACGAACGCCGGGAAACATCTTCGGTTGTTCCCGAATTTCAGTGCAACATACAATATCAACGGAAAGAACAAAATCGCATTACTCTACAGCAGAAGACAGGACAAGCCCAGGTACGAGGACCTGAACCCGTTTGAATGCCTGCTCGACGAATTGTCCTATTGGAAAGGCAATCCGTTTCTCAAGCCTCAATTGTGCAACAAGATTATGCTGTCATACACCTGGAGCAGTCTGTCATTGAACCTCTATTACAACAATCTCGATGGCTATTTCACATCACTTACGGATGTATATGGAAGCGACAAGACAATCATGACGAAGAAGAATATCGGAACCCAGCAGCAGGTCGGGTTCGACGCCGTATTCTCAAAACGCCTCACACCTTGGTGGGACTTCAGCACAAACGTCGGACTGTACTACTTCATTAACAAACTGGATTACGAAACGTACAGACAAGAGTACAGACGTCCGTCCTGTTTCTTGTCTTCAAGCAACAGCTTTCTCTTGCCGCTCGGCATCAACCTCGAAATCTCAGGGCGATTCTACTCCAAACGGCAGGGCGGAAGCTATGAGGTCTGCAGGCCGACAGGCAGCGTTGACCTGGGCCTCAATAAGAGTTTGCTTGACGGCTGCCTGCGCATAGCCCTGCTGATGACGGATGTCTTCCATACTGAGCGTTGGGACAGATATGGAACAAAAGATAACCTGATACTGTCGTCATGGGGGCATGGGGAGAGCCGCAAGATTCTGCTGCGATTGACATATGGTTTCGGAAAGCAAAGATTCGAGAAAATTGACAGGAATCTAGAGGAACTGAACAGATTATAAAAAAAGTAAATTTTTTTCTTGTAATTTAGGGGGAGACTGTCTTAAAAGTATCTGATTGACAATCAACTCAG
>ULUV01026581.1_pt1 | contig 21007 bp, 20 predicted proteins | sample 1958921 | NCBI WGS metagenome assembly ULUV01 (sample SAMEA4835772, study PRJEB28245) | human gut metagenome | biome: gut microbiome; material: fecal sample | place: Denmark | collected 2008
AGGCTATCTATCCCAGACAGCCAATCTTTTTTATTAACCTTAATCTAATACTATGAAAAACACATTGCAAAGGTACGGATTTGTGGAAGTTATGCAAATTATGAGCCTTTGTTCAGTCATCATATAACATGGTTTAGCTGGTAAATGTATTTGTTAACCATTAACGGTGTAATTGTTAAATTGAAGATTTGGATTTATTTAAGGTATTGCTGTCTAAAACAAAATCTTCTGCCAAATCTTGTCAGTAACTTCTTTGATACCAGATAGTCCGTTCGTGGATTATTCGGTATCTTTATTTTCGTAACGTAAAATAGTGTGCCAATGGAGATAATTTATAGAAAAATAGAAGACCTTAAAAAACTGGGTAACAATCCCAGAACCATATCAGAGGAGCAGATGCGGATACTCAAAGAGTCTATTCATAGTAATCCGGACTACTTCGAGGCACGTCCCATCATACTCTCTGACCGGACTGGGGAACTGGTGATTATAGCCGGAAACCAACGGTATGAGGCCAGTGTAGAACTAGGACTTTCTGATGTGCCGACGGTTCTGCTTCATGGGTTGACAGAAGAACGAGAACGGGAGATTATTATCCGTGATAACGTGAATAATGGTACATGGGACGAAAAACTATTGAAGGAGTGGAATGCAGAGTCTTTGATGGATTGGGGATTAAACTTTGATTTCGACTATGATAGTCTGGTAGATAGTGAAAGTGATGCCCGGAATAAATACACGAAAAAGATTGAAGCTCCGGTGTATGAGCCTAAAAACCCTGTATGCCCGGAAATAAATTCTCTCTATGATAAAAGCAAATATGAAGAACTGATTTCGGAAATAGATAATTCAAACGTTCCGGAAAATGTGAAGTCTTTCCTTCGGATAGCTGCATTGAGACATATTGTATTCGATTACGGACGGATAGCAGAGTTCTACGCCCATCAGGAGAAAGAGATTCAGGAACTGATGGAAGCGTCTGCGCTGGTGATAATAGACTTTGATAAGGCGATAGAGAACGGTTATTCCAGATTCAAGGAAGATATTTATGAAATAATGCTGGAGGATACTGAAGATGAGGAGTGATTTTGCAGCATTCATACTGACGCATGGCCGTGCCGGTTCCGTCATTACAGATAAGACACTGCGGAAGTGTGGCTATACGGGACCGATTGTTTATGTGATAGACAATGAAGATAAAGTGGCCGCAGAGTATTACGCGAAATATAAAAACGTTGTAATGTTCGATAAACCAAAGATTGCAAAGACTTTTGATGAAGCGGATAATTTTGATGATCGCAGAGCTATTGTTTATGCGCGTAATGCTTGCTTTCAGATAGCAAGAAAACTTGGCTACAAATACTTCATAGAACTGGATGATGATTACGATGTGTTTTCTTTTACTTATGGTAGAGATGGTATAGTCAAACAGAGGGCGATAAAGCAATTGGACGTGGTATTTGAAGCTATGCTACGTTTTTATGAAAGTATTCCGGCTCTCACTTTGGCTATGGCTCAGAGAGGCGATTTTGTAGGAGGAAAGGAGAACGATATTTTGAAAGGCGAGAAGATGAAACGGAAAGCGATGAATTCTTTCATCTGTTCCGTAGATAGACCGTTTAAATTCGTTGGTCGCATTAATGAAGATGTGAACACCTATACCACGCTTGGTAGCAGGGGATGTCTACTTCTGCAGGTTCCACAAGTGGCGCTAAACCAGAAGCAGACGCAGAAGAATAAAGGAGGTATGACGGATATATACATGAGTCAAGGAACATATGTCAAGAGTTTTTATACGGTTATGATGATGCCATCCTCTGTGAAGGTGGGCGTGATGGGCCATAGCGAGGAAACGAAAAGATTACACCACGTGATTAATTGGAATAACACTGTTCCTAAGATATTGGACGAACGATTCAAGAAGAAATAAGATGGCGGCACCAACTGGAAATAAATTTTGGATGTTAAGAAGTAAGCATGGAAGGGATAAGCTCTTTTCTACGCCGGAACTCTTATGGGAGGCGGCATGTGAGTATTTCCAATGGTGTGATGAAAATCCCTGGTTGTCCAAAAAGGCCATTCAAAAGACTGTTCCGGTAAAAAGGAAAAAAGGGAAGAAGGTGGAGACAGTCAATGAGCAACAAGTACAACAAGAAGTTTCCCCGACTTCCCGTCCGTATTCCCTAACCGGGTTCTGTATTTATGTAGGTGCTTCTTCCAAGTGGTGGAGCACTTTTCGTTCCGAATGTAGAAATAAGAATGATGAAGATTTTTTGGAGGTCATCGCACGCGTGGAGGAAACCATCGAAACGCAGCAGTTTGAGGGAGCGTGCGTTGGAGCTTTCAATGCGAATATCATTGCCCGAAAGTTAGGGCTTGTTGACAAGCAGGAGGTGGACCATACGAATGCAGGAAAAGAGTTCAAAGGATTTAATTTTCTACCATATACAGAAGATGCGGAGAAAGTCAAGTAATGGGATATAAGGTCAATATAAAGCAGAGGTTAGCCTATAACTACCTTCGTGACGATGTTACGAAGTTTCTGTGTTATGGTGGCGCTGGTGGAGGTGGAAAGTCATGGCTTGGGTGTGAATGGCTTATGCAATGTGCTTACTATCTCCCGGGCACTCGATGGTTCGCTGGCCGAAATAATTTGAAAGATAGCCGTGAGTCTATCTCTGTCACTTTCGACAAGGTGGCAAAGTGGCATCGATTCACTGACTACAAGCAGACCAATGACGGTATACTTTTAGGGAATGGGTCGGAAATCATCTTTCTTGACTTGACATATTATCCCGTCAAAGACCCGATGTATGAGCGATTGGGCTCCAAGGAGTTTACTGGAGGGTGGATTGAAGAAGCCGGGCAGGTTCACTACCTCGCATTTGAGGTTTTGAAGACGCGTATAGGACGGCACTTGAATGATGTGTATGGAATATCCGGGAAGATACTTATCACTTGCAATCCAAAGAAGAACTGGCTTTATCGTGAGTTCTACAAACCGTGGAAAGAAGGCAAGCTGGAAGCCCCATACGCTTTTATTCAAGCATTGGTGCAGGATAATCCCTACGCTACCGAGGACTACATAGATACGCTCCGCAATACCAGGGACAAAGTGACAAAGGAGCGCTTGTACTATGGTAATTGGGAGTATGACAACGACCCGACAGCACTCTGTGATTATGATGCCATTTGTGACCTATTCGCAAATGAGCACGTAAAACCGATAGGATTATCGACGGGAGCAGCTGACCTTGCCATGAAAGGACGCGACCGTTTTGTCGGGGGGCACTGGGTGGGTAATGTGTGTTATATCCGGTTAGACCAGGAATATAGCACGGGTAAATCTATTGAGACGGACCTTAAAAACATGATGATACAGTGGAAGATTCCACGTAGCATGATGGTAGTTGATAGTGATGGACTTGGAAGCTACCTTGAAAGTTATTTGAATGGCATCAAAGAATTTCATGGTGGTAACCGACCTATTAATCCAGAGTACGACAATCTGAAGTCTGAATGTGCATTTAAGCTTGCAGAACTAATAAATAATCGGCAGATAAGGGTTATATGTACGGAAGTGCAAAGAGAGCGCATAATGGAAGAATTGGCTGTTTTGAAGCAAGACCATATAGATGCTGATACCCGAAAGAAAGGGATAATTAACAAGGAGAAAATGAAAGAGATACTTGGTCATTCTCCGGATTACCTCGACATGTTGATAATGGCAATGCTTTTCCGTATAAAACCGATACCTAAAAGACCAAAAGCAAAATTAGGACAGATATGACAGTAAAAGAGTTTTTGATATTGAGTAACGTGGCGAGCAATGCTGCTGAACTGTTGGATCAGATAGGGAAGTTGCCTAAACCGGACTTTGTCGCAGGTGTAAGAGTTCCGGAGACTCTGAATGACCTCACTATAGGTCAGCTGATGGAACTACAATCCATACGCAATGGAATAGATTGTATAATGGTTCCATGCCGTGTTGTCCTTGGTTTGTCTATTGATAAGATAGAGAAGTGTGGGGCAGCGGATATTTTGGGATTCTCCACATGGGTAACCAAGGAGGTTGAACGTATTACCAAGCTTTTTGAAACTACGAGCGTAGTACCGACTCCGGAAGAAAGACGTGCCGGAGTGGATAAGCTTTCGTTCGGGTTGTTTGGCTTGGTGGATTACTATGCTACCCGCATGGGGATAACTGACCATGAGCAGGTAGAATGTGTTCCATGGGTGAGGGTATATAAATGCCTTGACATGGATGCAGAGAAAATACGCTATGAACGTCGATTACGGGAAATATATCAAAATATATCAGAATAAGCAATGAATACAAGTGTAGAAAGGAAGATAGCTTCTGTTGCAGAAAAGCTGGAAGGAGTCACCTATTTGTTCGATAACTGGGCGACCGCCAATGTCAGGTTGGATAAGATGCCATTGCCGGCCATTATAAATTTGCTTCCTATATCCGGGAAATTCGTCATATCAAGAACACAGCTAAGGGATTCTCCTAACTGCATGATAGCATTTGCTGATAAGGCCAAATTTGATTTCGATGGGGTGGAGAATGATGAGGTCATTGAGAGATGCAAAGGATATGCGGTTCAGTTTATCCGTGAGTTGAATAGGAGCGAGCTGTTTGAGTGGGTGAGCGATGAGGTACCTTATTCCGTTTTCTATGATAAGCTGGATGTAAATGTTACCGGAATAGTAATAGAATTGAAATTGAAAGAGGTTCAAGGAGCGCCCATGTGCTAGTTATGGAAGATAGGAGGAAAGAGGTAAAGGCGATATTGTGTGAGGAGTTGGATAATCTTCGGCAGCGCATCATAGAAAATCATATACGGGCTGGGCAGCGTGCAAGTGGCAAAACTATCAAGAGCCTGCACGTTGTCGTGGATGATAATCATGGTACTCTTTATGGTCGTCAAGCGTTCGGAGTTCTGGAGGTGGGACGTGCCTCGGGGAAAGTACCGAAAGGATTCTATAAGATTATTCAGCAATGGATGATAGACAAGGGGATCCAAGTGGAGAGACCAAGGTCATTTGCATACCTTGTGGCCCGGAAGATAGCAACAGAGGGCACATCACTTTATCGCTCTGGTACGTACGAGGATATATATACAACGAACGTGGAGCAAACAATACGGGACATTATGGACCGTGTGTTTGGTATACTCGTTGATGATGTGACACATATAAATCTACATAGTAATGAGAACTCATAAGATAGGGGAAACAACCATAGAATATCCGGATGAAATATCTTTCTGTTTTAATCCGGTAGTGATAAACATTTACGGGCATGCTTGGGATTACGTGGAGGTGACGGTGACTGATATCGTTTCTGAAATTTCATACAAGGAGAAGAGGGCTCTGTTTAATAATGCATGCTTTTTTGATGTGTCGTTTTACATGCAGTCTACATTTGACACTGTAGAATTTGGGAAAATTGATTATTCACAGACGGTTCCGAAAGATAGCGGGGTAGGACGTGTGTTCTCTGTAGATATTGACTTTTATTCGGACAGTTCAATGTCTGAAAGTTTTCAATTCAATACGTTCATCATTTGGGGGGCAATGAAGGTGGGTGAACGGTATAATGGAAATCGTATATTGACGTGGTTTAAAAACCTTCCGTTTACGGTAGGAATGTATACGGCCGGTAATGCTAATGTGACTGTGACCGCTGACAGCATTTCTTTACCAGCTATTACATTGTCTGAAAGAAAGGTGTATAATATTACTCTGAATGGAATTGATGCAAACAATGAGGTCGTATTGAAATTGCCGGGAACGAGTGTGGGGGCAAACGTGTTCGACAATACATTTGATTTTACTTTTCATGCATTGACGAATATGGCTGTAAACGTGAGGCTTTTAGTTGATGAATGCACGGATGGAATTTATTTACGTTGGATAAATCGTCATGGCTTTTATTGCTATTGGTTGTTTAAACGTGGTGATGAGGGCAAACAAATTGCCAATGATGGTGAATTCATTCGTAATAATATGCAAGACTATAACTATGTTAATGGCTATCATGGAGGTTCAGGACGTAAGCAGAGAAAAACAGAAGAGAATACATTGTTGGTGTGTGCTCCTTTAGTGGACTCTGAAACGTTTGACTTCTTGTTTCAACTCGCGTTGTCACCCATCGTTGATATGTATGCAGGTAAAAATGTGAATGGAGTTGATAGCTGGAAGGCAGTGAATGTATCTGTTGGTAATTTCAATAAGACAAGAGCCGTATTGCAGGATTTCGTAGCAACAATCATATTACCAGAAACAAGAGTACAAAGCTTATGAGAAACGATATGCTATTCATTGGTGATAAACTGATGGATTTGGATGATGATACCAAAGTAACGCTCAATTTCAAAAGTAATATATTTACGGATTTGAGTAAGATTATAAGTAATAATTCTTATACTATCAAACTTCCGAATACTATACGTAATCAGTGTGCAATCATGCATGCTGATTTACCTTCATGCGACATCGTTTATCCTAGAATTAAACTGAATGCTTGTTATTTTCGTAACGGGATAGAGATACTCAATAACGCAACTGCGGTCTTATTGTCTACATCGGATGTTTTTGAATTTGCTCTTTCATGGGGTAATGTCTCTAGATTTGCAAATATTATAAGTGGAAATAAAACGCTACGTGATTTGAAGGATAGACACAATTATGAGGTCATTGCTGATGATGATTTTCCAGATTATCATGTATTTTGGAAAGTAGGTTCTTTTGAAGGGGATGCTTCCGGTAATTTTTTTATTCCTAAAGTAGACTATGGTATACGGCGGGAAGATACAACAGGGTGGTATCATCCGGGGTGTAAGGTTACCTGGATTTTGTTACAAATTATGAAAGATAATGGTGTCACTTTTACGTTTCCTGCTAATCGCGCTTTTATGTTAAGTAGATTGTTTGTACCCTTATTAACTCGTAATGATAGCAGAAGTTATGCTGCAAAAAATGCATTACATGCAGAGTTTAGTTACTATGTACATGGACGTCTTGATAAGGGAGAACCGGAAAAATTGTATTTTGCAGATAAGTCATTTTCAAGCTATTATGGGACTATAACCAAGTTTAAAAGTAGTTCTGGAAAAATTTATATTCAAGGCTTTAAACTTAATGCTCCGAATATGAAGATTTTGATGAATGGTAATGTGTCGTTTGATGTATCCACTTCTATATACCCTAATGGAGCATGTCTGGTTGCTTATTACATTATGGATGATGATACAAGAGTCGATATTGCAACTATAGATTATAGCAAGATTGAGAGGCATAACACAAATAGTTATACTATCTATTTTGATTTTACAGATATAGAGACAGATACGCTAGAGGAAAGTAAGGAGATTTTGTTTGGATTACTTGACGCAGGGTGGATTGATGATGGTGGTATATCTATGGATAATTCATTTAGCATTACAGCTATATGTGATCAAGTGATGCCTTCGATAGATGATGAGATAAATGCAGGATATGGGCACTTCCCGATTATTGCAAATTTGCCCGAAATAAAACAGATAGATTTTATTAAAGCTGTTGCTGCAATTCTCGGTGTTTTTGCTGTTCCTGGTAAGAATGATTCAAATTCCATTGAGTTTGTTTCTGTAGATACTATTAAAGAAAATGAAACAAGAGCATATGATTGGACAAAAAAGGTTGTTGCTACTTATAAGGAGAATAAACCTAATATGTTGGAATATAGGCTGAATGATTTCGCACAGCTGAATTATCTGCGTTACAAAGAAGACTCTACGGTTAATGGCTCTTATGATGGAGCATTACAAGTATTAGATTACACTTTGGATTCAGAGCGTGATATTCTTACGCTTCCATTTGCTGGTACTGATATGGCAGGTGGCGTTGCGTCTATAAAGTTATATAAGTATGACAGTGATGGTAAATCTTCTCTAGAGAAAGTGGAGCCAAGAATTTTACTTTGTACAGATGATGCAGATGTTCTGAAAGGAACATTTGAGGAACTTGATTTTTCTTCTGTGATTAACTCTTATTACAAAAGTTATAGTGAGGTCATTTATATGCCTAAAGTAATCACAGAAAAGATAGAAATAAATGATATTGAGTTGAGAGACTTGGATATGACTGTTCCAATTTACTTGGCCCAATATGGTAGATATTATGCCATTATTTCCATTAAGGCAGAAGATACGGGAATATGTGAATGTAAATTGTTACAATTGGAGGTATAATTATGAAAGACAATACAAGTGAAAAAATATTGGAAATTCGGGTAAAGTATGATGATGCTATCCGTAAAATAGCAGAGTATCGTACGCAGTTGGATATACTTCGAAAAGTAGAACAAACTCTTAAGGAGGATTTGAAGAAAGGCCGTATGAGTAGGGAGGAATATAATATTAAATTAACCGAAAATAGAGTTGCTACCCAACAATATACAGATGCCATCCGTGTACTGAATAAACAAATTCAAAATGAACGTAAAGAGCAGACAGAGATGGAAGGAAGCCTTGTTAGGTTGCGGGCTGAGCTTTCCAATCTTACCGCTGCTTATGACAGATTAAGTCGTGTAGAGCGTGAGGGGGGCGAAGGCAAAGAGCTGCAAGATAAGATAAATGCCATTACCGATGAACTGAAAGGTGCGGAAGAAGAAACGCAGCGCTTTTATCGGAATGTGGGTAATTATAAAGATGCGATACTTCAGGCTACAGAAGCCCAAGTACCTTTTGTTTCCATATTGCGCAGTGGCGTTAGCGTCTTGCGAGGTACAAAGGAATTTGTTGGTGGTTTGAAGGATGAATTGGTTAAAATAACAGTCCAGTACAAAGCAGGAACGGTCACTGCGAATATGTTCTCTGGTGCTCAAAAAACAGCGGCTATAACAAGTAATTTGTTATCTGCAGCTTTAAAAGTGTTGAAACTTGCACTAATTTCCACTGGTATTGGGGCTACTGTTGTTTTGTTGGGTTCATTGGTCGCATGGTTGGCTAAAACGCAAAAAGGTACTGAATTTCTTTCTAATGTAATGTCCTCTTTTGGGGCAATTATTGATGTGATTATAGACCGGATTGCAAAGTTTGGTGGAGCTATTGCTAAATTCTTCTCTGGTGATTTTTCTGGTGCAGCAAAGGATATGAAGGATAGTTTTTCCGGTATTGGAAAAGAAATTTCAAATGATGCGAAACAAGCGTGGGCACTGAATGATGCATTGCAACAGTTAGAGAAATCGGAAACAATGCTTAATATGAAGCGTGCGGCAAGTCGCTCTGAGATTGAAAGATTGAAGCTCATTGCAGATGATACTACAAAAAGCCTGAAAGAGCGTACTGATGCGGCTACAAAAGCATACGATATGGAAAATAAACTTCAGCAGGAAAGCATTGATATTGGCCGAAAGAAATTGGCAAATCTTCTTGGGCAAATAGAACTTACTGGTGAAGCTAATAAATTGCTTGATGATATGGCACAAGGGGCAGTAACGGCTGATGAGGTTATTAGCCGATTGGGTATATCAGAAAGTACAGTGAAAGATTTAAAGGAATTCTCTCAAGTTTTTTCGGACGTAGCTCAAAAGGAAATGGAGAGCTATACCCGTAATAAGGAAACCCAGAATAAAATAAATGCGATGCGGAAAGAATCAGTAGATAAGGCTAAAGTTGTAAAAGAAAAAGAACTTTCAGAAATTCGTAAGGCTGAGGATGAAATGCTTAAGCTGGTTAAGGACAGTAGAGAGAAACAATCCATTGAGATAGAACGTCAGTTTTCTCGTCAAATAGAAGATTTGCGTGTTCGCTTGATTGAGGAACAAGACCTTACAACGAAAGCACGTGGAGCTGGAGCTATAAATAATCAGATTATTGCACTTGAACAGCAAAAAAATGATGCATTACAGCAATTATCGGAAGAACAACTGATGAAGGAGGTGGAGAACCGGCAGAAACTAATCTCTCTGCAACTTGAATCCGTAAAAGCTGGAAGTGAGCAGGAATACCAACTCAAAATACAGCAACTTGTTGTCCAACGTGACGTAGAACTTCGTCAGAAAGAGCTTACTGAACAGATGAAGCTTGCTGTCACGGAGAAGTACAATAAAGAGATTGATGATTTGTCCGTTCAACATGAGAATGATACAGCAAAGAAACAAGCTGATGCACTCAAACTTCGATTGGATAATGAATTGGCAGAAGCTAAATTGAATGGATATAGTGAACTTGAGCTTCTTCGTATGCAGGAACAGCAGAAGCTTGAACTGAAAGACAGCTTGAGACGGATGGAAGAGGAGAGTGATGCCGAATTCCGGGCCAGACAGCTTGCTGCAGACCAAGAATACTTGGATGCAAAGCAGGCGGTCATTGACAAGGAAGTGGAGATGCAGCAAAATAAAGGTGAATCCCTTTCTGTCTTGGCAGGGAATCTTTCTGATTTGTTGGAACAAGCGGCAGGAGATAACGAGAATATGGCCCAGTTGGCGAAAATACTGGCTATTGCGGAGGTTTCTATCGCACAAGGGGTAGCCATTGCCAAAGCCGTAGAAACAGCTACCCGCTCATCTGCAACATGGATTGACATGCTTGCTGCGATAGGTACTGTAGTGGCATCTGTAACTACTGTTATGGGAAAGGCTATGAAATCGGTGAAAAGTGCTAAATTTGCACAAGGAGGTAAAGTTGAAGGGCCAGGTTCCGGTACAAGCGATTCCATACCTGCTATGTTGTCCAACGGTGAAAGTGTAATGACGGCTGCTGCAACCTCGATGTTTGCTCCGTTATTGTCGGCTTTCAATCAGATAGGAGGAGGTATTCCCATTAATGTAACAGCTTCTTCCAATCAGGCGTTAGGAGAGGACATGCTGGCCAAAGCTGTTGCAAAAGGTATGATGATGGCGCCTGCTCCGGTGGTTTCTGTGGAAGAGTTTACCTCTGTTGCTAATAGGGTTAAGTACGTTGAAAATCTTGGTAGTATATGAAAGCATATGAACTATTGATATTGAATAAGAGTCTTCTTCAAATGATGGGGGATGCTTCGCTTGATGTCGGGGATGTGAAATATATTCCCGTGTATCAAGAATATGTCCGTCTGTCAAAGGAGGGACATAAAAAGACTTATATCATGCAATATTTATCCGATGAGTATAATATTGCGGAAAGGACAATTTATCGGATAATAGATAAGTTCTCAAGTAAGGTGGATGTTTAGGGGGGGCGGAATTATTCCGCTCTTTTTTTGTTTTGAAAAAGTTGCTGACAAAGCGTGTCAGTGGAATAGACTTCTTATTTTCTTCAAGCCGTATCATGTTTTCTACCTTTGTTACAAACAATTATGTGATATGGCTAAATTATACATTAACAAGGACATTGTAGCTGATAAGGATAAAATGGAAAATTGGTATTTGACCGGTGACGAGGGGCTTTCGTTTCCGGATATCCAATACTTCCTTTCATGGCTTGACCCGGCTGACCCTAAAATTGACATTGAAATCCATTCGTGCGGCGGTGATACGGTTGAGGGGTATGCTATTTATGATGCATTACGTGCGTCGGGCAAGGAAATATCTTGTACCGTTGTTGGACGATGTGCTTCTATGGCTACCATCATTTTGCTTTCTGCTCCACTTGAACGCAGAAAAGCTTATCCTCATGCAAAGTTTCTCATCCACAAACCATATTTGGCAAGATATGATGATTTATTGGACCTTGAAACTATAGAATCCATCAAATCAAGTCTGGAAGCGGAAAAGGATAAGATGATGGCTGTATATGTTGAACGGACAGGAGTTGAATCGACCATTTTGGAGGTCCAGATGAACAAGGAGGCATGGTTTGGCGGTGAGGTTGCAAAACAACTTGGATTTATATCTGGTGTTCTTATACCGACTACAGCAAAAGGAACTGATTATAAACTTAATAGTGAGAAAATGAACAAAGAGAAACAAGTAACGGTAAAGCAATCTATCATTGACAGACTGCTTGCGAAATGTGGCTACCAGAAGATAGAAGACATTCCGGTAGTATCTATGGAACTGACAGATGCCGAAGGTAATACACTGACGGTGGAACGTGAAGAAGGAGAACCGCAGGTGGGAGATGCGGCATCCCCCGATGGCGAGCATGTTATGCCCGATGGTAAGACTATCATTGTAACAGACGGAGTGATTACAGAAATCAAAGACCCGGAAGAAGCAAACGGTGACGAGGAGATTGAAGCTTTAAAGGCGCGCATTGAAGAACTTGAAGAGGAAAATGCGGCATTGAAAACCAATGCCCGTACAGTTGAGGACAATAAGATACTGAATGCTGTAAAGATGGCAGGAGGTGAGAATTGGCTAGCAAAACATTGTTCAACCTATAGAGTCTCTTTGCGTACCCAATCCTTCAAGAATACTGTTGAGACACAAGCAAGTGCAGAGGAGACACCTATTCAAAGAAAGTTGAGAGAGGAAAGGGAGAAGAGAACTAAAAAGTAAAGAAAGGAGAATTGAGTATGCCTATTTTAGATTTTTCAAAATTGACGCCAGACAATCAGGCGGTGAAGGATTTGAAAGACTTGATTGAACTGACAGTCTTTCAAAATGAGGATATGGAGCGTTTTATGACGTTCATGCCTAAAGTGACCAATGGCAAGAAAGTTGGCTTCATCGGTGAGATGGAGGATGTAGGTATCGCAGGTGCCGGATGTGACCCTGAATATCAAAAAGTGGCTATCGCTGCCGCCCAGAAAGTATGGGAAATTGGCGACTGGCAAGTTCCGTTGGAAATGTGCTATGAGGATTTGGAGAATACTATTGCAAAGTACTGCTTGAAGACCGGTACCAATATTGCGGACCTTACTTCTACTGAATATATGGATGGGATTGTCCTTCCAAAACTGACGGAAGCAATGATGAAAATGTTATGGCGCTTCACTTGGTTTGGAGACAAGGATGCCGCTAATATTGACGGTTCCGGTCAAATTACGGATGGATTGAATGTAGAATTGTTCAAGACATGTGACGGTTTCTTTAAACGCCTGTTTGCCATATGTGCAGAGAATTCCGGTCAGCATACCGTTATATCAGCCAACTCTGAAGCATCTTATGCTTTGCAGAAGTCCAAGATGAAAGAATTGGGGGCTGCTACATCTGTGTTTGACACGATGCTTGAAGATGCGGATAGCCGTATTTTCCAGAAGTCCGGACATGCAATTTTTGCTACAAAATCATTATGTGATTCTTTGTCACGTGATGTGAGGGAGAAATATAAGGTTATTATGCCTTGGACGGTCATTTTTGACGGCCTTGAAGTAGGAGAGTATGACGGCGTTACGGTCGTAAAATGTTCTATTTGGGATAGATTTATTCAAGCGTATCAGAACGATAAAACGAAACTGAACCTTCCTCACCGTGCGGTTCTATGTTCTCCGGACAATTTAATGTACGGTTGTGAAGGCGATAACCCGATATCTGACCTTGATATCTGGTTTGAAAGAAAACCCCGTAAGAATTATATCTATTCTACTGGTAAACTCGGTTCTATGATTGGCGAGGACAACTTGGTGCAAGTAGCATATTGACAAAAGGAGGTATTCTATGGGAGTATGTGATGATATTTTAAAGAAAGATATTGTTCCGTCGTGTGATGATCCAGTAGTACAAGGATTGGAGCAGGAAGGGGTAATAATGAATCGTGCGGATGTGGACTTTGCAGCCACAGTATTCAATTCTACAAAAAAGAATGTGATTGAAACGCTGGCTATGAAAACCGGGAAGAAGGCTTATAAGGTTGTTGTTCCTGGTAAAAATCCATTTACGGGTACAAAGACCTCATTAGTGGCTGGCACATATCGTAGTTCGTTTACCAATACTGTCGCGATTGTGATATTGGCAAACGACCCGGATGTATGCGCTGATGTTATTGACGGATTGGCTAACGGTACCTATGTTGTGGTGTTGGAGAATAAATATAAGGGTTTACAGAAAGAAGGAAACCCTGGTGATGCCGCTTTTCAGGTGTATGGTTAACTACCAAGGGCTTACAGCTACAGCTATCGACAACGATAAGTATAGCGAGGATACTGAAGGTGGATGGGCTGTTACCTTGGAAGAGCAGAAAACGCCTAAATCTGCATTATTCTTGTTCAAGACGAGTTATGAAGCAACTAAGACTGCTGTCAACACTTTGACGGCTGAACCGGCAGCATAGGAGGGAATATGCTTGTCTTGGAGATGGTTGATAAGTTGAAGAGATTGGGGGATAAGGTCTCCCTTTCTTCTTCTGATAAATCAGACATTGAACTGATGTTTCATGAAGTTCTTGGTAGGACATTTACCAAGACCTCATGTGCTGATTGCTATCGTGACGCTGTGATTGAAATGTATTCGTACTTAAAAAGATATGGAAAAATGAAAGAAAAATCAAGTTATGCATTGAAAAATGGTGTATTGCTCCAAGTAGGCTTTGGAAGTAGTGAAATGTACACCAACAACAATCTTACTGACGAAGCGGCAGAAAGGTATCTTGCGGAAAATCCTAAAGGGATAGTCTTTTTTGCTTCAACGCCTTCCGATTGGGAGAAAAGGGTTGAAAGACGGATGAGTCCTGCTTTACCATTGGATGAAACTTTGGTTTCAGAATTGGTGAAAGCCTTTGAAGTGGAAGGTGCTACTTCTGAGATTGTGAGAGATGCGTTCAAGACTTATAAACTGAACGGGAAGAAAGTTACAGCTAAAGTATTGGATGCTCATATTAAAGAGGCTCAATCTGTAGTTGACTCTAAGCAGACTATAGAAGCCGTAGAAACGGTGAAATAAAGAATAACCTCACGGAACGATGAACGTAAATGAATTAAAGAAGAAGAGTAATAGGCGTGTTGACACGGGCTATTTACGTAATCTTGGCATCCAAAGCTACGGTGATGATAATTTATATCCCCAACATCTAAGAAATATCATCGCTGCGAGTTCAACGGGTAGCGAATGTGCAGAACGTTATGCCAATTTCATAGAGGGAAATGGGTTTCGTGAGGTTGCTTTTTCTGAATATGTGGTTAACCGCCGTGGAGATACGGCAGATGACATCCATGCTTTCGTCTGCAAGGATGTTGCTGATTACGATGGGATGGCGATACATGTTAATTATAATATGTTCGCAGATATAGTGGAAGTACAGCACATCCCCTTTGAAAATTGCCGTTTGTTGGAGGAGGATGAATCCGGATATATCGCAAAAATCGCAGTTCATCCGGATTGGACAGGAAAGAAAACCCGTCAGGGAAAAGCCATAAAGGTAATACCAGAAAATGTGGAGTTTATAGATGTATTTAATCCACGTAAGGAGGTGGTCTATGCGCAAATTCGGGCTGCCGGAGGGATTGAAAACTATAAGGGGCAGATACTATGGATTAGCAACACAGGGAAATTCGTGTATCCTATCGGAAGAGCTGACCGTGTGATTACGGAAATGAGTACGGATGAGGGATTAGCCAATGTGAAGTATCGTAATGTGCGTTGTAACTTCATGCCTTCCGGGATGATAATTACAAAGAAAGGTGCTTCTTCGGTACGTTTTGATGAAAACGGAAATCCTATAAAAGAGGATAGGACTAATGAAGATACTGGTTTTTCTGATACTATCGTGCAATTACAAGGAGACACCAATGCGACAAAGGTCTTAGAGGTAACCTTGGAATCTGATGAAGAAAAACCGGAGTTTGTGGATATTAGTCCTAAAAATTATGATAAGGAGTTTACCGTTACTGATGCCAGTGTGGTTGAACGTATTTATTCGGCTTTCGGGCAGGAGCCTTGGTATTGTATCCGGATTGGTAAGGTTGGTTTTTCTGGGGATATATTGGAAGATGCTTTTGAATACTATAACTCTATTGTGTCAAAGCAACAACGCATGATTGAACGGGCTTTTCAGAAAATTTTTGCGCATTGGTATGAACCTCTCAATCCTTCCAATGACTTTAGTGTACAACCTCTTAAATATATAAGAAATGCTGCGATGTCTAATAACAACAGATGAGGTCTATAAGTTGGCTCGTACGATGTCAATACACATCGATACGGAAAAGATAGAGGCATATATTCGGGAGTCGGAGAACATTGATTTGAAGTCAGCTTTGGGTGATGCTTTATTCTTAGATGTGAAAGAACATCCGGAAAATTATAGTGAGTTGCTTAATGGTAGTTCTTATACCATAGAATGTGGAGGCAAACGTTCCTTTGTAGGGCTGAAAACGACATTGGCATATTATACCTATGCTCGTATCGTGAAAAATGGAGATGGAAATGTCACCCGTTTTGGATTTGTCAATAAAGATAACGAATATTCATCGCGTTCTGATTTTAAGGAGAAACTTATGGCTTATAATGATGCTTTCTCTGTTGCTGATAGGTATATGAAAGAATGTGTTCGGTATTTGAATGATAATAAAAAAGACTTTCCGCTGTATAGGGGAAGTGGAGGGATTAATGCTAATCGTGTAACTTTTAGAGTACTTGGTGAATAATGCCTGATACACTTGACATATTAAGGAAACTTGCTCTACAGATAAGGAACGCCTCTTCTGAGGGAGAGAATACCGCAGAGAGGGTTGGACGGACATTTATTGGCATTCTTGAACTCATTCAACAAGGAATGAGCATCGAAGAATTATCAAAGGTGTTCCTTCGCAAAGACCAGGCTGACGGCACTCCTTTCCCCATAACCTTCGGAGATTGGGTCAAGTTCGGCGAGTTCATCAGCGGTATTTCCGGAGGGTGTATCGATAAGAATGGCATCCTTGAAATGGAAGAGGGCATTTTCCGCAAACGTGTGTTTTTTCCGGAGATTGCCTATAACCGTGTGACCTATTTCAAAGGCAGGATGTGTGCCTCTCCCGGAGGTGGATGTACGGTCAAGGAATGGAGCGATAATGGTGACGGTAGCTATACCATAACCCCTGACCTGACCGATGCCGACGGTCTGAGCCAGTTTGTCGATGACATTCTGACCACCTACTTCGTCACCAAGTCACCTGAAGGCAAGCTGCAGGGGTTCGAGGAGATGAAGTTCCGGGTGACTTCTGCCGATTACACTGCCAAGACATTCGTCATGACGCCGAAACCGGGTACCGACTGGAAGCCGGGGGATGCGATGGTACTCGCCCAAACGGGTAACTTCACGGATGAGGATAGGCAGACGTACATCCTGATTGATACGGTTAATGGCAACAACTGCATCACTTTCTTCGACCACGCCAATACTTGGGATGTCGAGCCTGCCCAGGAAGTCTCATGGATTGGCAAAAAGAAAGGTCGTACCGTGCATGGCATTCCGGCCGACAACTACTCGGCTGTTTTTCGCCACGTCATCATGTCCGGCAAGATATTCCAGGTGGATGACATCACCGGCGAGGCTTTCCGGGTACCGCTATTTAAAGGTACGTGGAAAAAGGGTGAGAAGTATGCCTATTATGATGAGGTGACGCATAACGGCAGCTCATGGATATGTGTCAATGAGAAAGGCACGTCTACAGAACCGGCAGACGGCAATGCCGACTGGCTGAAATATGCGGCCAAGGGAGAAAGCGGCAAGGGTATCAAGTCTACCGATGTGGAATACGCGATATCGGTGTCTAATGTCATTGCCCCGGTGGACGGTTGGCAGACTACCTCCCCTGAATGGGAAGCCGGCAAGTATATCTGGTCGCGGACGAAGATTGTCTATTCTGATGGCGAAGTCAAGTACACCCAAGCGGCTTGTATCAGTGGTGGGCGGGGGGCCGACGGCAAGGGCATCAAGTCCATTACCGAAGAATACTACCTTTCCTCTTCATCGGCCACCACAACCGGAGGCGAGTGGCAGACAGACTCTCCGGCGTGGAAAAACGGCTGGTATATCTGGACCCGGACAAGGATAGTCTTCACTGACGGAACTTTCACTGTCACGAACGCCATCTGTGTGACTGGCAGCAAGGGTGCAGACGGTACAAGCATTACCAATTGCGGTGAATGGGAAACCGGAAAGCATATACCTTACATGGGTATTACCAAGATGGCCGGACGTGTCTTTTTATGTGTCGCTCCTGATGGTACCGACAATCCTCCGATGTGGACTCAGACGACCAATGAGGGAAGACGCATCCTGCAGACGCAGAACGGCGGCAAGTCCTACGGTTATACCATTACCGGGGACTTGAACACGGCCGAGTATGAGCTGCTGGTGGAGAACGGCCAGGACGGGCGTGACGGTAGGGATTATGAGTGGATATTCAAGCATACGACAGAGAATATCGCTCCGGCAACCCCTGCCACCTCGCAGGTGGATGACTATGTTCCGTCCGGCTGGCACGATGACCCGATTGGTGTCAGCGAGAGCCTGCCATACGAGTGGGCTTGCTGCCGCACGAAGAAGGACGGTGTATGGAGCGCGTTCAGCCCGGCAGCCATCTGGGCCAAATGGGGCTTTGACGGCGAGTCGGCCATTGTAGCCGATTTCGACAACGAGATGGAAAGCATTGCCTTGACATATGAGGGGAAAACCGTTGCGCAGTCTGTGCTCAAAACGACCGTCGGCATGTGGTATGGTACGAAGAAACTACAGCTCAAGTCCATCTCATGCGTGACGCCTGCCGGTGTCACGGAAAGCTACAATGTCAATACGGGTGTGATAGCGTTTACCGTGGCTTCCGGCATTTCGATGCCTGCACGTTCAGAGGTCAGGATAACCGTTACGGCTACAGTACAGGATACGGATATAAGCCGTGAGCTGGTGTTCACTGTTACCGGGGTGCGTGCCGGTAATCCGGGCAGTGATGCGGTACTCTATAGGCTGGTGCCTTCCGTTTCTTCAGTCAGCAAACGGAAGGACGGCACTTATAGTGTAGCCGGGGTGTCATGTACACGTACCAAGTCTGTAGGCGGTAGCACTTCCATCACGACGGATGGCGTACTGAAATACAGTAAGGACGGAGGCGCAGAGGTCGAGATACAGAACGGCACGTCCATCTCTCCGAAGAACTTCACGACGCAGTTACAATTTGTCTATTATGTGGGTGGGCAGGTCGTGGACCGGGAAACTATACCCATGGTCGTGGATGGTAACGACGGTAATCCAGGAAAACCTGGCGGTGACGGCGAATCCGTCAAGGCTGGCGGTGAGTGGCGCACAGCTAATACTCCATTCAAAAAGCTCACCATCTGCACGATGGGTGGCCGGTCATGGCTCTCCAAGGTTGATACATCGAATCCACCTCTATGGACAGTCAATGACAGTCAGGATAGGCGCATCCTACAGACACAGAACGGTGGAAAGAGCTACGGCTATATTCCTACCGGAGAAGTGAACACGGCCGAATGGGAGCAGCTTACCCAGGATGGCGGCATGGTATATCTCATCAGTACATGCAGCAATATACGGGTGAGCAGTGCCGGGTCTTTGGTGCCTTCAGCTTTTCGGGTCTATGCCAAGCGGACGCTCGGCAGCGCCACATTGACTTATCCGGACGGATATCTGGCCGCACGGGGGTACAGCAACGGGATATGGAGCGCCATCGCAGGGCCTTCGAGGGCTTCCGAGATTACGGTCAACGCTTCTGCAGGGTATTCAACTTTCTCTGTCCGCTGTTACCAGAGCCAGGCTGACGCTTCGGCATGGAATGACAGTTTCATTGCGGAGATGTCCGTGGGTGTCAGCTATGACGGTTCAAGCGGACGGGATGCCAGTGAGCCGCGTCCGAGAGGTTTTTTCGCCAAGGGCAACACATATGTCTGGAATGAAGATTACCATGACATCGTACTGGCCACATTCAACAATCGCACCATTCCGTTTCGGGTACGGGCTTACGGTACGTCGGTCACTGTCGCACCTACCTCGATAGACGGTGATGCGAATTGGGAGGCGGCACAGCAGTTTATGTTTGTAGCTATGGATATGGCTTTAATAAGAAAGATACGTGCCGATGAAATCCTTGTGGATGATTTGGTGGTACAGAACGTATTGGCAAGGGATAAGAATGGAAATGTCACTTGTAACATTGATGGTGAGACTGGAGAAGTCAATGTTCAAGGAAAAATTACAGCGACAGCGGCATTCATAAAGATACATGGGTTTAGTTCCAATGAAGGCTACTTTTACCTGAACCCCAATTTTGGTTCGGATTTTGGCAATGGGCGTCCCAGTAGAATAGGCCAAAGTGAATACATGCTTCCCAGCTCTGCCCAATGTGTGGGTATGAAAATATCCTTGATCATATATAATAATTCTTCAGGGAGCACATATGGCTATGTGTCAGTTGTGACATCGGACGGATTTAATGATATGGAGTTGGTTGACGGTCAATACCATTATTGCAATAAAGCTCATATCACAGAGCCTGGTGTTTATGAATTCATATCATTGGGAGGAGTCTGGATTTCAACCAATAAAAATGGCATTTCGTATTCGTATGCTGATTTGGGTGACCATGATTACGAAAACCCGGTTAATTAACAAACTAATATAAATGGAAAGATGTATGAAAGTTTTTTATGAAAGCAAGTTAGCGAAATGGCTGCTGTGGCAGGGTTACAACACCATCACATTGGGATGTTTCGTCTTCACCAAGAAAAGCAAGGAGGAGATGAAGCAGAGTACACTTAACCATGAGGCGATTCATGTGCGCCAATGGGAGGAATGCATGATTGCATCCGCTGTGCTGCTGACGGTAATCATGCTGTTTACCGGATTCAACTTATGGGTATATCTGCTATGCCCGTTGTGGTTCTACCTCCAGTATGGTGTGGAGTACGCAATATCCTACATGTATCACTTATGCCGTAACCGGTGTTGGATAAATGTAGGTGATAAGGCTTACGGAAATTCCGCGTTTGAAATGGAAGCGGAAGCCAACGAAGAGGTAGACGGTTATCTTGATGTGAGAACTCCTTTTGAGTTCTTCAGATATTACGGAAAAATTTGATTTATAATTTACAAAACGAGTTAATTATTAAAATGTTAAATCGGGTAATATTTCCATCCGGAAATTATGCCCCTTAAAT
>ULUV01031380.1_pt1 | contig 20463 bp, 12 predicted proteins | sample 1958921 | NCBI WGS metagenome assembly ULUV01 (sample SAMEA4835772, study PRJEB28245) | human gut metagenome | biome: gut microbiome; material: fecal sample | place: Denmark | collected 2008
AGCCGGAGAGCACTTAATGTGCTCTCCGTGCGAGCAGGACTGTAGAGCAGGAAACCTTGTATACGCCCGCCCGCTCCCGAGGGGGCATCTCTCATGCAAAAACTGTCGTGGGGTAAAGTCCGAGGTCAGTGGCGTTTTATACCGAGAAATTCAAAAAAGTCGAAAATTCATTACGAATTTGCGTTGACTTTAGGTAACTAAAGTTTCATACTCCTTTTCAACCACTGGGGGATGTGAACACGCACGGATCGTTCGCATCATGATTGAAGAGGATTTCTTAGACATGTTCACGCATCAGCTAAACATTATCAGCGTAGTAATTATCTGATGCGGGTTAGCACATACAGCTAGCCCGTACGATAACGGGCGGCTGATGAAGATGAGGGCCGTCGAGCGCAACCGACGGCCCTCATTTTTTATGTCTAGGAAGTTCTTTTTAGAGGAGGAAATGTAATGAACGGAGTTTTGCTCATGGTTGTGGCCGCGGCGGTGCTCGCCTGCGGCTATCTGGGCTATGGCCGATGGCTGGCCAACAAGTGGGGCGTTGACAAAGAGGCCCTCACGCCGGCCAAGCGCATGAAGGACGGCAAGAGCTTCTCGCCCGTCTCCGCCTTCACCGCGTTTTCGCACCAGTTCAGCTCGATCTGCGGTGCTGGCCCTGTCACGGGTACGATCGTCGCCATGGCCTTTGGCTGGCTGCCCGTCGTGCTCTGGGTCCTCGTCGGCGGCATCTTCTTTGGCGCCGTCCACGACTTTGGTGCCCTGTACGCTTCGATGAAGAACAACGGCAAGTCACTCGCTCAGCTCATCGAGAAGTATATCGGCAAGACCGGCCGTCGCCTGTTCCTGCTGTTCTGCTGGCTGTTCTGCATCATCGTCATCGCCGCCTTCACCGACATGGTCTGCAAGACGTTCATGTTCACCCCGGCCGTTGACGCTTCTGGTGCTGCTGCCGGTGCCATCGACTTCACCAAGTCCTATGCCGCCGGCTGCGCTGGTACCATCTCCATCCTGTTCACCTTCGTCGCTATCGCCTTTGGTTGGGCCCAGAAGAAGTTCAACCTCACCGGCGCTGCCGAGTTCGTCACCGGCGTGGTCCTCATGGTTCTCATGTTCGCCGTCGGTATGCAGTTCCCGGTCTACCTGGATAAGTTCCAGTGGTTCGCCGTCGTCATGGTCTACCTGGTCTTTGCTGGTGCCATGCCCATCCAGATGCTCAAGACCCCGCGTGACTACCTCACTTCCATCATGATGATCGTCATGATCGTCTGCGCTGTTCTCGGCATCGTCGTCCTGGGCGTCAACGGTCAGGCCACTATCACCGCTCCGGTCTTCACCGGCTTCTCCACTGCCTCCGGCATGATGTTCCCGGTCCTGTTCGTCTCCGTCGCTTGCGGTGCTCTCTCCGGTTTCCACAGCCTCGTTTCTTCCGGCACCTCTTCTAAGCAGGTCGAGAAGGAGCAGGACGCCGTCAAGGTCGGTTACGGCGCCATGATCGTCGAGTCCTTCGTCGGCATCCTTGCCATCATCGTCGCCGGCATCATGTTCTCCGACATGAACACCGCCGGTACCGGCGCCCTCAACGCCGGTGTCGCTTCCACCCCGTTCCAGATCTTCGCCGCTGGCATCTCCCGCGGTATGCAGGCCTTCGGTGTTGACGGCACGCTTGCTACCGTCTTTATGACCATGAACGTCTCCGCTCTGGCCCTGACCTCGCTCGACGCCGTCGCCCGCATCGCCCGCACTTCGTTCTCCGAGTTCTTTGCCCAGACCAACGATGCCCTGGCCATCGAGTCCAAGGCCGGCTACATGAAGGTCCTCGGCAACCCCTGGTTCGCCACGGTCGTTACCCTGCTTCCCGGTCTCGCTCTCGCTTTTGGTGGCTATGCCAACATCTGGCCGCTCTTTGGTGCTTCCAACCAGCTGCTCGGCGGCATGACCATGATCACCCTCGCCGTGTTCTGCAAGTGCACCGGCCGCAAGGGCTGGATGCTCTACGTGCCCGTCGTCTTCCTGCTCTGCTGCACCTTCACCTCGCTGGTCCAGAGCGCCATGGGCTGCATGACCGCCGTCCAGGCCTACGGTTTCTTCGGCACCATCCCGGCTACCGCCACCACGGCCGCCGTCTCCGTCGCCGCCACCAAGGGCCTGCAGCTCGTCTTCGCCGTCCTGCTGATGGTCCTGGGCCTCATCGTTGCCGTCAACTGCCTCAAGGAGTTCTTCGGCAAGGAGGCTGGCTCCATGCCTGATGAGGAGCCCGAGTGGTCCGATATGGGCAAGGCCGAGTACGGTCGCGCCGCTGCCGCTGAGGCTCCTGCCGACGCCGAGGTCGCCAAGGCCTAGTCGGTCGGACGGGTTGAATCTCCCATCCATTTGACTCGGAAAGACCGGGTCCGCGACTTCGCGGGCTCGGTCTTTTTTCATGCAAAAGCGGGTGACGCTCGAGTGTTCTCGCAGATGTTTTGCGTGGATAAGGGCGCGCGTTGTACCATATAAACGTATATGTGTACATATGAAAGGGGCCCCGTGGCCAAGACGGTATATTCCGATAACCAAAATAATGTCGATGCCCTGGCTGAGCGTCTGAGCAGCCAGACATCGCTTTCTGCTGAGCGTGCCAAGCTGGTTGCCTACGACCTGCTTTGCCGCAAGGCGCTCAAGATCAAGTCGAGCGCGCTGGCGCAAATTTTCCGCTCCGTCGATAAGGAATGTGACACCAAGGCGATGCGCGATGAGCTTATCGCGGCAAATATCGTGACCAAGATCGAGGGTAGCGGCATTAACGGGCGCCCGGCGTTCTATACCATCAATGCCGAGATCCGCGATGCCCAGGAGCAGCCTGCCGAGTCCGTCGAGGATTTTGTCGTCGAGGATCCCGCTGACGTGCCTGCTGTGGAAGAAGTTGCCCCGCGTGAGCATGTCGATACCGATGAGTTGCTCGATGAGAACGTCGTGCGTGCCTTTACGGCCAAGGCAGGACGCGGCGGTTTTGGCGGGGGTGGCAAGCGCGATGCGCAGCGCCGCGCCCAGCAGGAGCGCTTCCGTCGCGCCGTTGCTCGAAAGGGTGAGACGAATGCTGAGGCTGTTGAGACCGAGGTTGCTGCCGAGTCGCAGAAGCCCGCGAGGGAGCAAAAGCCCGTGGAGGCCCAAGAGCCCAAGCGTCGTCGCGGTGCTCACTTTAAGACTGCACAGCAGGATGCCGCGCGTGAGGTTGAAGAGTCTTCTGAGGTTGCAGACGATGTTGAGGGGTCTGCCAAGAAGGCTCCGGGTTCGTGTCGTCCCGGCCGCGGTTTTGCGGGACGCGCGTATCCCGTAAAGCATCAGGAGAAGGGCGAGTCGGTTTCGACCACCCAGGACGAGAAGGCCGTTGAGCCGGAGGCTCGCGAGCAGAAGCCTGTTGAGCCGCAGCTTGAGGTTGATGCCGAGGCCAAGGGCCAGCAGCCTACTGATGAGCAGACGGAGCAGGGCGCGTCGAGCAAGCCTCGCCGCCGTCGCCATCGTGGGGGCCGCAGTTCCCATGCCGAGACTGCAACCGAGAAGACCACGCCGCAGAACGAGGATGCGAAGGCCGAGGTTTCTTCGGGGCAGCCTAAGCGCCAGCCGGCGAAGGAGAGCAAGTCCGTTCGTCCGCAGAAGCAGGCATCTATGCCGAAGCGCGAGCGCAATTCCCAAGGCGATTCTAAGCGCAAGTCTCAGAAGAAGCCGGAGTCTGCCGCAGCAGATACTGCTGCCCAGCAGCCCAGGCCGGACGTTCACGGCGAGGTCTCGGCGTTTGCCCTTGCCCGCGTTTTAGGCAGGCAGCTGCTCAAGGTTGTCCCTACGCCCACGGCGCTCTCTAAGATCAAGGAGCAGCAGACACAGATCGTAAAGGTTGAGGGCAAGGACGGCAAAAAGGCTCCGCAGCGCACTCAGCACAACGAGATGTCCAACCGCAAGATTGCCGAGGAAATCGCAATCATCCAGGCTTGGATCGAGCAGAACCGAGGTGCCGATACGCCGGTTGCCTCGCGCCGCCAGCGTGCCTACCAGATCTTTAACGACGAGAAGGCTTTTGACGGCAAGCACGGTGAGCGCCTGATCAGGCGTATGACCGAAAAAGGCATCAGCATGCAGGCGATCAAGGTCGCTCCCAATCGCCCCGTGCACTTTACGGGTTTCTTTACGCTGGGTGCCGACAAGCCGTTCATTATGGTCGAGAACCTGGACACCTACGACGAGATCGTCAAGCTGCTGCGTGGCCGCAAGCACGCCAAGCTCTTTGGCATCAAGGTGGGCGGCGTGATTTTTGGCGGCGGATGCAAGGCAAGCGTCTCGCATGCCCTGGACGATTATCTGGCCGAGATTGGCTATCGCTTTAACTACGTCTACTATGTGGGCGATATCGACCGCGAGGGCGCGCGCATCGTCGAGCAGGCTCGCAATGCCAATGTGGTTGAGATTCGCCTGCATGCCGGCATGTACCGCGCCATGCTCGCCGAGCATAGGCGTCGCGTGAAGGCCGGCGGCGCGTGCGAGCCCGCTGCTGCCAACCAGGGCGTGCCGCAGAACCTGGCGGCGACGATTAAGGATCTGCCCATGGTTACGCGCGTGCAGTTCCGCAACGTGCTGCGCGAGGGCGGGCGTATTCCGCAGGAGATCCTGATGACCGCAGACTATCGGGATGGCGACTCGGGAAGCTTCGACCGCATGCTGAACAATTAGCGCCGCCGTTCTACCGAACGGCGGCCTCCTTGACGCTGCGAGGGGCCCTGGCACGGCAATCTGACGTTCAACTTCGGCGGCGCGACCAGAAGGTCAGCGCCGCCTTGTTTCACGTCACCTTGCCATACCAGGGCCCCTCTCGCTGTCACGTCCAAAACATCGAGGTTAAGTGGCCTCCTGTTCGTGCGGAACTCGCGACAAACTTAATGCCCGGCCCGTCGGGGCCACACGACACGTTGTAGAAGGCGGCTCGCTTTTCGGAATTGGGCTGATATTTCAAGATGTAAGGCGCTCTTGGTCCTAATGGGCTTGGGGCGCCTTCGCGTTTCCTCGGCTTCGCACCCTTGCGGGTTCGAATCCCTCCGCTTGCCCACAAGAAAGCGCCCTGGGCCGTTATGGGCTCAGGGCGCTCAATTGTAATGGCTGGGACGGAGGGATTCGAACCCCCAACAGCCGGCACCAAAAACCGGAGTTCTACCGTTGAACTACGTCCCAATGTGTGGTGTTGCCCAAAAGCAACTCGTTTAGTTTACCTAATCTGCGAGGGCATCGCAAACGCCGTCGAGCAGGCGTACGGCGAGTGTCTGCGCGTCGCTGGCCGTGAAGGTGCCGTTGTAGCGCGTCATGCCCGTGAGCTCAATGCGAATGCGAGCCGGCTTCTGCTGCGCGGCGACATTGGCGGTGCGGATGCGCTGGGCCAGGTTGTGGCACTCGGCGAGGGCAATCGTGGCACGCGGTGCGGCGTCGGCGGGCAGCTCGTCGCTTGCGATCTCGAGCACCAGGTCAACGTCGGTTGGGACCTCGGAGTCGCAGAGCATCATGCCGCTGTTGTCGGTCGTTGCCGTGGCGATATTCCACATGCGCGACGCAACACTGCGTGCGATGGGGTCCTCGCCGATAACGGCAATCTGGAAGCGCTCGAGCACGTTGGCGGCGCGAGCAAAACCGATGCGGGACTCGGCTTCGGTGACCGAGGGCTTGCCCTCCCACACATGGTGCAGGCGGTTGATGTAGGCGTAGGTGTCCTGGAAGGCCATGCCGTCGGCAAACAGGCCGACATTTTCCTGGAACTGCTGCAGGGCGGCCTCGGTATGCGGACCAAAGTAGCCGTCGTCTTCGCCACAGGCAAAGCCCAAAACGTTGAGAGCGCGCTGCAGGGCCTGCACATCGGCGCCATGGAAATTGGGCATGCGCAGATAGAGGGTGCGGTCGCCCAGCTTATACGAAGCGTCTACAAGGGCGCTCCAACAGGGGATATCGACGGCATGACCGGCAGCAAGGCCGCTGTCGAGCCTGAAGGTGCTGACGGCCTGCTCGGTGGTGGCTCCAAAGTACTTGTCGGTGACTTCGGCGGCACCAATCGTGTAGCCGAGCTGCAGGAGACGAGACTGCACGTCCTCGACGGCTGCTCCTTGCATGCCCGTTGTAATAGGTTCCATGAACGAACCCCTTTCGGCGTACCATTCGTACTATTTGAGCGTCTGTCGGATAGACAACGCAAAGGGATGCATAAACATGCACTCAACAGTGTAGCAAGTTGTGCCTAAATACGCTGCTGACAGGTTTTATAACCCCCGTTAGTTAAGACGCTCCACAAAGAAATCTGCCATGGAGAGGAACAGCTCGCGTGCGTGCGGATCAAGCTCAACGTTCTCGATGGCCGCTTTGGCCTTAGCGGTCAGGTCGAGCGCGTAAGTGTGGGCGTAATCGATGGAGCCGGTCTCCTGGAAGATCTCCACGGCGCGTGCGAGCTGCGCGGGATCATCGGTGTCCGAGGAAAGAATCGCCTCGACCTCGTCGTGGTGGCACTCATCAGAGAGGGCGTGTACGGCGACAAGCGTGCGCTTGCCCTCGGTGATGTCGGTGCGGAAGTCCTTGTTGGCGGCTTCCTTAGTGCCGACAAGGTTGAGCAGGTCGTCCTGAATCTGAAAGGCAAGGCCTGTGTGCAGGCCAAAGGCGCGCAGCGCTTCGATTTGCTCATCGCTGCCGCCGCCGATAATGGCTCCGGCGGCAAGCGGCGTGGCTCCGCTGTAAAACGCGGTCTTGTGCGTCGCCATGTCCAGGTAGTCATCAACCGAGATATCAAAGCGCCCGTCACGGACCCAACCCAGGTCGAGTGCTTGACCCTCAATGGTGCGGACGATCATCTCGGTAAGCTCGTGGAGCACGCGCAGCTTCACGTCGGACTCCAGCGTAGGGTCGTCGAGAACCGTCTTGGTGACCATGGTGAGCGCCAGGTCGCCACAATTGATGGCAAGGCCCGTGCCCTCGGTAAGGTGCATGCAGGGCTTGCCTCGACGAAGCTGTCCGTTGTCGGCGATGTCGTCGTGGATCAGCGCGCCCGACTGGAAATGCTCGATGGCTGCCGCGGCGCTGCGGGCGCTCTCAAAGCTACCGCCCACTGCGGTTGCGGCGAGCATGCAGATAAGCGGGCGGTGGCGCTTGCCGGCGTTGGCCGTAAAAGCCGAGAGCGGCGCATACAGGTAGCGCTCGATATCGGCAGAGGTCGCCTGTCCGTCAAAGAACGTGGCCAGATAGTCGTTAATCTGGTCAAAGTGCTGGGCTAAAAAGCTGGTAAACGGACTGGACACGGGTTCTCGCATTCTTTCTGAGGTTGCATTGATGCAATATGCAGACAACATATTGCCACATCAGGGCGTTTGGCGCGGCAGTTTTGGCGATTTAGGACAACGGGCGTGCGTTTGATGGAGTGTGCCTAAATCAGCCTAAAATGCTCGAGCGCCGCAACGACACCGTCGTGATCGACGGTGTCGGTCACGTAATCGGCCTTATCCTTGAGATAGTCCGGCGCATTGCCCATGGCGATACCGACATCGACGGCGTTCATCAGCGAGACGTCATTGCTGGCGTCGCCAATGCCGTATACGGTTCCGTGGTGGGGGTCGAGGGCGTCGAGTACAGACTGGATGCCCCCGCGCTTCGTGCATTCGCGGGGCGAGATTTCGGTTACCTCGAGTTCGAGCTCGTTAAAGCACAGCAGCGGCTCAAGTGCCTTATCTTGAGCGATGTGGTTGGCGAGCGATGTAGACATCAAGATCTTGTAGACACTGTAATGTTGCAGCTGCGTGACTGCGTCGCCCAGGGTGCGCGCGTATCCGGGAGCATCGGGCGCATCGGCACTCATGCGCACGACGCCGTTGAGGCCCTCAAAGCGGATGACCTCGCCCGATTGCTCAAGGTAGGGGGCAAGACGCTGCAGCATGCTGGGCGTCATCGACAGATCGCGAATTGCGTGTCCGTTGATCTCGGCGTAACCGCCCGCAAGACAGACGATGCCGGTCCAAGGCAGCTCAAGAAGTTTGGGGTGGATGCAGCTGAGGGTACGTCCCGTGCAGATAAAGGCCATGTTGCCGTTGGCGACAAACTCGCGGATTGCCTGCGAAACAGCCTCGTTGGGATAGGGGGAGAGGTCCCGCTCGTCTTCGGGAAGGTCTTGGGCGAGCCTGGGGTCTTGCCAGGCGAGCGTTCCGTCGATATCGAAGAAGCAAATATCGCCGCGCTTATGGGCTGCGCTGGCGGCAGGGGAGGCCGAGGTGGTGGGCACAAATTCCGGCTCGAGGCCCATGATCTGGTCAAAATGCTCTTTAACGCGGGGAACGGAGATGCCGATGACCACCTGGGCGGTCTTGCCCGTAATGATGAGGCCCTTGGCGCCCACCGCGACAAACGACGCGTTATCTGCAACGATGGAAGGGTCTGCGACCTCGACGCGCAGGCGCGTGGCGCAGTTGGTTGCGCCCACGATATTGCCAACGCCACCTAAAAGCTGAATTACCCGCTCAGCGAGGACGTGATCTTGATCGGATCGACTATCGACCTCGTCATTGGGGGATTGCTCTTTGGCAAAGTCGCTTCCCGTTAAACAATCGATTGCCGCGCGATTGGCAACATGATCCTCGCGGCCCGGTGTCTTAAGGTCATAGACCAAGATGAGTGCTCGAAAACTAACAAAAAAGATGAGGCTAAAGGCAAGGCCGATACCGAGCGCCAAAAGATAGGCACCGGCATGCGTGCGCATGAGCGGAATAAAGTTGAAGGCTGCCATCTCCATGAGGCCGCCCGAGAAGATGCCGACGATGCCAAAGAGATTCATGGTTGTGGCAAGGCAAGACGATAAGACGGCGTAGAGCAAAAAGAGCCCGGGGTGGGTGAACATAAAGAGAAACTCGAGTGGCTCGGTAACGCCGCAAACCACCGAGGCGATGATGGCGGGAGCAAGGATGACCCTGAGGCCGGCGCGGCGCTCGGGTTTTGCGGTGGAGTAGAATGCAGCTGCGATGGCAGGAAGGCCAAAGAGCTTGACCCAGCCGGTGGCGGTAAAACCGGCCCACGGCGCAAGTTCATTAAGGGGGCGCGTGCTATGGGAGAGGATGGGGAGCAAACTGCTCCACGTGGCGTAGATGCCGTCGTTAATGACCAGGTTGTCGTAGTAGATCGGCATGTAGAGCAGGTGGTGCAGGCCAAAGGGCTCGAGTGCTCGTTCTAAAAAGACAAAGATGCCCACGCCAAAGGGACCGACGCCTGCAAGCGCGTGACGCAGCGTATCGGTTACATCGTATACGTAGGGCACGATGGCGGCCGAGATAGCAGCAAGGGCAAACACGGCAAAAAAGCTGATGAGGTAGACCAGCGAGGAGCCCGAGAAGGTGCCGAGCCAATCGGGAACCTTGGCATCGTAGAAGCGGTCATGGATGGCGACGACGGTTGCCGATACCGCCAGCGGGCCGATAATGCCGGTGTCGAGCGTCTTGATGCCGTCGATGATGGTGATGCCGCTAGCGGAGGTCAAAGACGACGGGTACTTAAGTCCAAGATTGTCTCCGCTCAGCTTAATGATCTCGCTCAAAAAGAAGCAGTAGGCAAAATAGGCGACGAGAGCCTCGAGGCAGCAACGAGCCGGTTGTTTTTGGGCAAGACCGATGGGCAGCGCTACGGCAAAAAGGAGCGGGAGGCGTTTAAAGACCGTCCACGAGCCGCGCTGGATGATGGTCCAAAAAGCGTACCAAGGGGTTCCGTATACGGCGAGATCGCCGACGATGTCCGCAGTCGTTGCGAGAGCGGAGACGCCGACCATGAGGCCTGATATAGAAAACAGCATGGCGGGAGCGAACATTGCCCCGCCAAAGCGTTGGATTTTTTGCAGCATGTTCTGCCTTCCGAATATCGAGGCGCGTTGCGCGTGGGGAAACGTTTAAACAATGGATTCATTGTAGAGGACCAGACGATTGTTGTACCGGCAGTTTTGAGCGAAACCGATTTGGGCACGACAGAAACCGTCAACGGTTAAATCCTGTCGCTTTACCGATATTCGGTTTAAACAACTTTAAGAAATGCTATCGTGCCTAGCCGGAAATAAATAATGTAGAGGTGAAACAATGCCAAAAGCGATATACGAAGGAATCTACCGAGAAATACGTTCGCGCATCATTAATGGGACCTATGCGTTTCAGGAGATGCTGCCGACCGAAGCCGAGTTGACCGCGGAATTTGGCTGCACGCGCAATACCGTCCGCCGCGCTTTGAGCATGCTGACAGACGAGATGTTTGTGCAGCCCATACACGGCAAGGGCGTGCGCGTTATTTGGCTCAAGGGCGAAACCGACATGCTGGGCGCACTCGAGGAAGTCGAGTCGTTTGGCGAATTTGCAAAGCGCAACAATGCCGTCGCATCGACCGAGGTCAAGTCTTTTGAACATTTGATTTGCACTGAGCAACTCTCTCGTCGCCTGGGCTTTAAGGTGGGCGAGGAGTTGATTCGCGTGGTGCGTGTCCGAAGCCTTAACGGCAATGCACGCCAAGTAGACCATGGTTACTTTTTGGAGTCGATCGCCAAGGGCCTGACGCCCGAGATCGCCGCAAAATCAATTTACGACTATCTGGAGCACAAACGCGGCGTCAAGGTGATGGCGAGCCGTCGTACGGTGAGCGTCGAGCTTGCCAACGATGAGGACTGCAGTTATCTTGACCTCGGCAAATACAACTGCGTTGCCGTCATGGAGAGCCAGTCGTACACCTCGGACGGCATCTTGTTCGAGGTCACGCATGCCCGCACGCATCCCGAGATCTTCCACTACCGCGTCAACTCCAAGCGATAGCCGGCTAGCTCGCAGCCTGACGAGACTCATGCCCTCAAAGCGAAAACGCCCGGTCAAACCGACGATGCATCGGCTTGACCGGGCGTTTTCTCTGCATTCGATAACAAATAATTGTTTATACAAAACTTGTCAAGTATCAAGTTGAAATTACCGTTCACCGAAGGTTTTCTACCGCTCTAGTAATACTTGTTCAAACAACTAGCCAAATAGCGTATTGTACAAATCAGCAAAAGGGGCAAAGTCCCCGAGCCAATCTCCGAAGGCGGCGGCAAAGGGTGCCGCCACGGTGTGAAAGGGTGGATTGTAATGAAGAACGAAATGAGCAGAAGGCAGTTCCTGGGCTTTGCTGGTTCCGCGGCTGCGGTTCTTGGTCTGGGTCTCGTGGGCTGCGGTGGTTCTGCCGGCTCCGGCTCCTCTGCTTCTGGTGACGCTGCCGAGGTCTACTTCCTCCAATTCAAGCCCGAGGTCGACAAGGAGTGGAAGGAGATCGCCAAGGCGTACAAGGAGGAGAAGGGCGTCGAGGTCAAGATCGTGACCGCCGCCTCCAACACCTACGAGGAGAAGCTCAAGTCCGAGATGTCCAAGAGCTCCGCTCCGACCCTGTTCCAGGTCAACGGCCCCACCGGTCTTAAGAACTGGAAGGATTACTGCGCCGACCTGTCCGATACCAAGCTCCGCGGTGAGCTCATTGACGACTCCCTGGCTCTGCAGTCCGACGGCAAGGATGTGTGCATCGACTGGGTTCAGGAGAGCTTCGGCATTATTTACAACAAGCAGCTGCTCGAGAAGGCTGGCTACAAGGCCGAGGACATCAACTCCTTCGACAAGCTGAAGGCTTGTGCCGACGACATCCAGGCCCGCAAGGACGAGCTTGGTGTCGAGGGTGCCTTCACTTCCGCCGGCATGGACGACTCCTCCAGCTGGCGCTACACCACCCACCTTGCCAACATGCCGCTCTACTACGAGTTTGAGAAGGAGCACAACCAGGAGGACGACGAGATCAAGGGTGAGTTCCTCGACAACTACAAGCAGATCTTCGACCTGTACATCACCGACTCCACCTGCGATCCTTCGCAGCTTGCTTCCAAGACCGGCGACGACGCCACCAACGAGTTCGCAACCGGCAAGGCCGTCTTCTACCAGAACGGCTCTTGGGCCTACTCTGACCTCGTCAAGGCCGGCATGACCGACGATCAGATTGGCATGATGCCCATCTACATCGGTGTTGACGGCGAGGAGAACCAGGGCCTGTGCTCCGGCGGCGAGAACTACTGGTGCGTCAGTTCCCAGGCTTCCGAGGATGCCCAGAAGGCCACCGAGGACTTCATGTATTGGTGCGTCACCGCTGACACCCCGACCAGCATCATCGCCGACAAGATGGGTCTGACCGCTCCGTTCAAGAGCGCCAAGGAGACCACCAACGTTTTCTCGCAGCAGGCCGTTGCCATGGCCAAGGACGGCAAGAAGACCGTCGCTTGGGACTTCGTTTACATCCCCTCCGAGGAGTGGAAGAAGAACCTCAAGCAGGCTCTCATCGCTTATGCTGCCGACAACACCAAGTGGGACGGCGTCAAGAACGCCTTCGTTGATGGCTGGAAGACCGAGAAGGCCGCTTCCGAGTAAGCAGTTGCTGCCCAAGCTATCTGATTAGCGACAGGGGGCGGGCAGACGTTGGTTTGCCCGCCCCCTGCATATTGAAAGGACCCTTTTATGGGCAAAGCACTCAAGCGCTGGTGGCCGCTCTTTATGCTGCCCACGTGCCTGGCGTTTATGATCGGGTTCGTGATCCCTTTTATCCAGGGCTTCTATCTCTCGTTCTGCCAGTTTATTATCATTAGTAACGCGCACTTTGTCGGTATCGAGAACTACGTGCGCGCGCTGTCCGATCCGCAGTTCTCCACGTCGTTCTTCTTTACCGTGGCGTTTGCCTTCCTGTCGACGGTGCTCATCAACGTGATCGCCCTGGCCATTGCGCAGGCGCTCACCCGCAAGGCGCTCAAAGGCACCAACATCTTCCGTACGATTTTCTTTATGCCGAACCTGATCGGCGGCATCGTGCTGGGCTACATTTGGCAGATTCTGATCAACTGCCTGCTCTCCAACGTGGGCGCCCAGCTCATCGCTCTTAACTCTGCTGCTGGCTTCTGGGGCCTTATCATCCTGACCCTGTGGCAGCAGGTCGGCTACATGATGATCATCTACATCGCTGGTCTGCAGTCCATTCCGTCCGACTACATCGAGGCCGCCAAGGTCGACGGCGCTACGGCATGGCAGACGTTTTGGAAGGTTAAGATCCCTAACCTGATGCCGACCATCACCATCTGCCTGTTCCTGTCCATCACCAACGGCTTTAAGCTGTTCGACCAGAACCTCGCCCTTACCGGCGGCGCCCCCGCGCACTCCACCGAGATGCTCGCCCTGAACATCTACAACACGTTCTATTCGCGTGCCGGTATCGCATGGCAGGGCATTGGTCAGGCCAAGGCGGTTATCTTCTGCATCCTGGTCGTGGCCATCTCCATGATCCAGCTTAAGGCCACGAGGTCCAAGGAGGTGCAGCAGTAATGAAACGCGATAAGGTTATCAACCGCGCGCTCTCGATTTTCTTTACGATCCTGTCGCTCGCGTGGATCTACCCCGTGTTCATGATTGCGCTTAATTCTTTTAAGAAAGCGACCGCAATCAGCACCACCACGGCATTCGATCTGCTCACGCCCGAGACGTTCAACGGCCTCGCAAACTACATGCACGCCCTTAACGAGCAGGGCTTTGCCTCGGCATTTATGTACTCGCTCATCATCACGGTTACGTCGGTCGTGCTGATCTTGGTGTGCTGCTCCATGTGCGCTTGGTACGTGGTTCGTGTCAACAACAAGATCTCGAACTTCTTCTATTACCTGTTCGTGTTCTCGATGGTCGTGCCGTTCCAGATGCTCATGTTCACGCTGTCCAATTTGGCGGACCGCATCGGCTTCAACACGCCGTTCAACATCTGCTTTATCTACCTCGGCTTTGGCGCGGGCCTGGCGGTCTTTATGTTCGCCGGTTTTGTAAAGAACATCCCGCTCGAGATCGAGGAGGCGGCCATGATCGACGGCTGCAACCCGGTCCAGGTGTTCTTTAAGATCGTCCTTCCCATCATGAAGCCCACCTATCTTTCGGTCGGCATTCTCGAGACCATGTGGGTCTGGAACGACTATCTGCTGCCCTACCTTACCCTCGACTCCACCAAGTACAAGACCATTCCTATCTTGATCCAGTACTTCCGCGGCGGCTACGGCCACGTCGAGCTCGGCCCCATGATGGCCTGCATCATGATGGTCGTTATCCCCATCGTCATCATGTACATCCTCTGCCAGAAGTACATCATCGACGGCGTGGTGGCGGGTGCCGTCAAGGGCTGATGCCGTAACTGTTTTGCAAGTTTCTGCGGCGCCCCTCAGCGCGGCGCCGCATATCGAAAGGTAAAGACATGGCCGAGATCGTTCTCAAACATGTTCAGAAGGTGTATCCCAACAACGAGTCCAAAAAGAAGGGCTTCTTTGGCAAAAAGAAGAAGACCGAGGAGAAGAAGCACAACCTCAAGGTTACCGAGGACGGTGTGCTCGCTGTAGAGGACTTCAACCTCACCGTTCACGACCAGGAGTTCGTCGTCCTCGTTGGCCCCTCTGGCTGCGGTAAGTCCACGACGATGCGCATGGTCGCCGGCCTGGAGGACATTACCTCGGGCGATGTGCTCATCGACGGCAAGCGTGTCAACGACGTGGCGCCCAAGGACCGCGACATCGCCATGGTGTTCCAGAGCTACGCTCTGTACCCCAATATGACGGTGTACGAGAACATGGCATTTACGCTCGAGCTCAAGAAGGTTCCCAAGGACGAGATCGACCGCAAGGTTCGCTCTGCTGCCGAGATTCTGGGCATTACCGAGTACCTCGACCGTAAGCCCAAGGCGCTCTCCGGCGGCCAGCGCCAGCGTGTCGCTATCGGCCGCGCCATCGTGCGTGACCCCAAGGTCTTCCTGATGGACGAGCCGCTGTCCAACCTGGACGCCAAGCTTCGTAACCAGATGCGTGCCGAGCTCATTAAGCTGCGCCACGAGATCAAGGGCACGTTCATTTATGTTACTCACGACCAGACCGAGGCCATGACCCTTGGCGACCGTATCGTGGTCATGAAGGACGGCGTCGTCCAGCAGATCGCCACGCCGCAGGAGGTCTTCAACCATCCCGCGAACATCTTCGTCGCCGGCTTCATCGGCGTGCCGCAGATGAACTTCTTCGATGCCCAGCTGGTGCGCTCGGGCAACGGCTTTACCGTCAAGACCGAGGATATGAACGTGGCACTCGCCCCCGAGACTTGCGCTCAACTTGCCCTCAACTGGGACGGCGGCGACGTGAAGGAGATTACGGCCGGCGTGCGTCCCGAGCAGATCCTGCTTGCCGACAAGGGCGAGGAGGGCGCGCTCCAGGGTACCGTCGAGGTGACCGAGCTCATGGGCTCGACCGAGCATGTCCACGTGACCGCTCCCGACGGCCAGTTTGTCCTGATTATCCCCGTCGTCGACCTCGAGGCCAAGGGCGCGCTCAAGGCTGGCGACACCATCTGGTTCAAGTTCGAGAAGAACGCGACCCACCTCTTCGATAAGGTCTCTGGCAAGAACCTTATCTAGGCCCGGTGCATCCAGGCCCTCCCTTTGGGCGACTGCGGTATTGCCATCCTTTTGCCGCGGTCACATATAAGGCTCCCCTCCCGTCCACTGGGCGAGAGGGGAGCCTTTCTTTGTGTTGGGGCTGTCTGACCGGTCGTTTGTCTCGATCTGTAACGGGTAGGGCCGATTTCGGACGTTAGATGTTACAGATCGAGACGGTTCCGCTGAGCTAACCATTTCATCTAAATCTGTAACACCAAAGGTGAATTTCAGCTGCTAGATGTTACAGATCGAGATAAACCCAAGGGGAGGAGCCGGTATGTCTCAATCTGTAACAGCTGGGACCGTTTTTACCGAGTAGTTGTTACAGATCGAGATTGTTTGGCCGAGTTGGGTCGCAGGGTAACGTGCGGGCACAAAAAACGGAGCCGTGTTGCCACGACTCCGTTTCTCAAGAGGATGGGTAAGGGAAGCGAAATTAGCTCAGGTGCCAAATCTCGTCGTTGTACTGGGAGATCGTGCGGTCAGACGAGAAGGTGCCGGCGTTGGCGATATTGATGAGCGTCTTGCGCATCCAGGCGTCCTGGTCCTCGTAGTCGGCCAACACGCGCTCCTTGGTCTGGATGTACTCCTCGATGTCGAGCAGGGCCATAAACCAGTCCTTGCCCTTAATGTCATCGTGCAGGCGCTGCAGGCGCTCGGCGTTGCCGGTCGCCATAAAGGCCGGGTTGGTGATGAAGTCCACCAGCAGTTTAATGCCGGGCTTGCGGTAGAGCACACCGGCGTCATAGGTGCCGTCGGCATAGAGCTGCTCGACCTGTTTGGACGAGGCACCAAAGGTATAGATATTCTCGTCGCCCACGAGCTCGGCAATCTCCACGTTGGCGCCGTCAAGCGTGCACAGGGTTAGGGCGCCGTTGAGCATGAACTTCATGTTGGAGGTGCCGCTCGCCTCCTTGGAGGCCAGGCTGATCTGCTCGGAGATATCAGCGGCGGGGATCACGCGCTCGGCGGCGGTGACGTTGTAGTTCTCGATCATGACAACCTGCAGGTAGGGAGCCACGTCGGGGTCGTTTGCAATCCACTGCGACAGCGTCAGAATCAGATGGATGATGTCCTGCGCGATAGTGTAGGCAGGTGCCGCCTTGCCGCCAAAGATGATGGTGACGGGGTGCTTAGGTCTGTTGCCGTTCTTGATATCGAGGTACTTCCAGATGATGTAGAGCGCGAGCATCTGCTGACGCTTGTACTCGTGGATGCGCTTGACCTGGACGTCGATGATGGCGTTGGAGGGAATGGTCACGCCCTGCTCGAGCGCCATGAACTGGCGCATGATGGCCTTGGCCTCGACCTTGGCGGCGGCCAGGCGCTCAAGAACGTCCTTGTCGTCGGCGAACTTGGCGAGTTTGCTCAGATCGCCGGTGCTGCGCCAGTCGGTGCCGATCACATCGTCGAGCAGGCTGGCGAGCGCGGGGTTGGCCCCATGGATCCAGCGGCGGAAGGTGATGCCGTTGGTCTTGTTGGAGAACTTCTTGGGATAGATCTCGTAGAACGGATGAAGCTCGGTGTCCTCCAGGATCTTGGTGTGGAGGGCGGCTACGCCGTTGATGGAGAAGCCAAAGTGGATGTCCGTGTGGGCCATGTGGACGGTGTCGTGCTCGTCGATGATGGCGACGCGCGGGTCATCGTGCTCGGCCTTCGCGATCTCATCGAGCTTGACGATAATGTCGGCGATGGCAGGGGAGACCTTCTGCAGGCTGGCGAGCGGCCACTTCTCGAGCGCCTCGGCAAGAATCGTGTGGTTAGTGTAGGCGACCATGGAGCGTACGATGGTCACGGCCTCGTCAAACTCGATGCCATGCTCGGTGGTGAGCAAGCGAATGAGCTCGGGGATGACCATGGTGGGGTGCGTGTCGTTAATCTGGACCACGGCGTAATCGGCCAGATCGTGCAGGTTGCTGCCGCGCTCGATGGCCTCGTCGATCAGGAGCTGGGCGGCGTTGCTTACCATGAAGTATTCCTGGTAGATGCGAAGTAGGCGGCCCTGCTCGTCGGAATCGTCGGGGTAGAGGAACAAGGTGAGGTTCTTGGCGATCTCGGTCTTGTCGAAGTCGATGGAGCTGCCGGGGACCAGGCCGTCGTCGACGCTCGCCAGGTCGAACAGGCGCAGGCGGTTCTTGTTGGGCTGGCCGTAACCGGGCACATCGATGTTGACGAGCTTGGAGGTAACGGCAAAATCGCCGAACTCGACGGTGTAGGAGCGGTCATCGTCGACCAGGATGTCCTGCTCACCGAGCCACTCGTCGGGGACGGCCTTCTGCTGGTTGTCGACAAAGCGCTGACGGAACAGACCGTAGTGATAGTTGAGGCCCACGCCATCGCCGGTCAAGCCCAGCGTGGCGATGGAATCCAGGAAGCACGCGGCCAGGCGGCCCAGGCCGCCGTTGCCGAGCGACGGCTCGACCTCGAACTCCTCGATCTTGTTGAGGTCGTGGCCTGCGGCGGTGAGCTGGTCCTTAACCTCGTCGTAGATGCCGAGGTCGATCATGTTGTTGATGAGCAGCTTGCCGATCAGAAATTCGGCGGAAATGTAATAAAGCTTTTTCTTGCCGTTGTTGAGCGGGCGGGCGGCGGAGCGCTCCTGCACGAGTTTGACCAGCAGTTTGTAAATGCGACGGTCGTCGAGCTGCTCGAGCGAGGTGCCAAAAGACTGCTCGGCGAGTTCCATGAGGTTAATTTGGGGCATGTTTTCTCCTGTGATGGGTTGTTTCATGTCTGCAATTCATAAGAAGCCCGCGCGAGGGGATTGGGGTGGCCTCGCGCGGGAAAAGCGTTCGCGTCCGCACGGTGGGGAGGGGTTGGGCGCGGTAGCTCCTATTGAGGAAGCTCGATTTCGGCTTCCGACGGGATGCGGAAGTAGGTCTCGGTCCAGTCGGTGAGTTTGTGCTCGAGCTCGCGGGTGATGGCGCCGTCGAGCATGCGCCAGGTCCAGTTGCCGCCCAGCGTGGCAGGGGTGTTGATGCGCGCCTCGTTGCCCAAGTTGAGCAGGTCCTGCATGGTGTAGATGCACGTGTCGCTCACGCTGGCGGCGATGGTGCGGTTGAGTGCATCTGCCATGGACTCGCCGGCCTGCTGATGGGTGTACAGGGCTGCCTGCTCGCGCTGACGCGGGGTGGCCGTTCCCTCAAACCAACCGCGCGCCGTCTCGTTATCGTGGGTGCCCACATAGGCGACGGTGTTGGCGATGTAGTTATGCGGCAGGTAGTACGAGTTGGTGCCCTCAAAGGCAAACTGCAGGATCTTCATGCCGGGGAAGCCCGAGTTGTCGCGCATGTCGATGACGCCGGGGGTGAGGAAGCCCAGGTCCTCGGCGATGATGGGCAGCGTGCCGAGCTTTTCCTCGAGCGTCTTGAAGAACTTGAGGCCGGGACCCTGCGTCCACGAACCGTAGGACGAATCGGGCGAGGAGAACGGCACCTCCCAATAGGCCTCGAAGCCGCGGAAGTGATCCAGGCGGATGACGTCGTACATGTCGAGGGCGGCGCGAATGCGGCCCTCCCACCAGGAGAAGCCGTCGGACTCCATGGCGTCCCAGTCGTAGATGGGGTTGCCCCAGTACTGGCCGGTGGCCGAGAACTGGTCGGGCGGCGTGCCAGCGACGCTCACGGGATTGCCGGCGGCGTCGATCTTAAAGAGCTCAGGCGTCGCCCACATCTCGACGGAGTCACGCGAGACATAGATGGGCAGGTCGCCGATGATGAGAATGTCGCGCTCGTTGGCATAGGCCTTGAGGCGGCTCCACTGGCGATCGAAGAAGTACTGGGTCATCTGGTGGTAGAGCATACGCGCCGGATGGTCGGCGCAGACCTTGGCGGAAGCCTCGCCGCGGGTGCGGAGCTCCGCGGGCCACTCCCAAAACGCCTTGAGACCACACTCCTCTTTGACGGTCATAAACTCACAGTAGGGGATGAGCCAGTCCTCGTTGGCCTGGATAAAGTCATCGAAATCGGCCGGCTTGTCGGCGGCAAAGCGCTCGGCGGCGCGGTCGAGAATCTGACGGCGGCCACCAAAGATGGCACCGTAGTCGACATTGCTGGGGTCGGATCCCAGATACACGCCATCGATATCGCGCTGCTCCAGATACCCTGCCTCGATAAGCTCGGCAAAGTCGATAAAGTTGGGGTTGCCTGCGCGGGCCGAGAACGACTGATAGGGCGAATCGCCATAGCTGGTCGTCGTAAGGGGCAGAATCTGCCAGTAATGTTGTTTGCACGAGGCGAGAAAATCGACGAAGTCGTAGGCATTCCAGCCAAAGCCGCCGATTCCGTATGGTCCGGGCAGAGATGAGACGGGCATGAGGACGCCGCTTGCACGCTCCATGAATGCGCTCACCAACCTTCTTGTTGTGGGGTCGGCCTGCCGATGGGTGTGCAGTCCGCCTCCGATGTTCCTATTCGATACGCCTATTGTAAAACATGTTGTTTAAACATGTACAGGCAAGATAAAAAAGTTGGTCGATTTTCGGCGAATGGTTACATGCCATGAAAAAGCCCCGACCTCACAACGTGAGATCGGGGCAAGAGCGGTATGTAGGTTTTTGCTACTCGGCGTCGGCGAAGCCGTTGGGGTTGTGGCTCTGCCAGTTCCAGCTATCGCGGCACATATCCGCGATGTCGTATTGGGCCTTCCAACCCATCATGCGCTCGGCCTTGGAGGCATCGCACCAGTTGGCGGCGATGTCACCGGCACGGCGCTCGCGGATCACGTAGGGCAGCTCCTTGCCGCAGGCCTTGGAGAAGGCGGCGACGACTTCGAGTACCGAGGTACCGGTGCCGGTGCCCAGGTTAAAGATCTCGACGCCGGTCTTGCCGTTCATCCAGTTAAGGGCGGCAACGTGACCGGAGGCCAGATCGCACACGTGGATGTAGTCGCGCACACCGGTGCCGTCGGGTGTGGGGTAGTCGTTGCCAAAGACCTGAACGGCCTCGAGCTTGC
>ULUV01000653.1_pt1 | contig 19719 bp, 17 predicted proteins | sample 1958921 | NCBI WGS metagenome assembly ULUV01 (sample SAMEA4835772, study PRJEB28245) | human gut metagenome | biome: gut microbiome; material: fecal sample | place: Denmark | collected 2008
TACGATTACATCATTATAGATTGTATGCCCTCCCTGGGGATGATTACCATTAACGCACTGGTGGCCGCCGACAGCGTTTTAATCCCCGTGGAAGCGGCCTATCTGCCGGTTAAGGGCCTTCAGCAGCTTATCAAGACCATTGGGAAAGTACACCGCAGGCTGAACACCAGGCTTTCCATTATGGGAATCCTTCTGACAAAGGTTGACCGCAGGACGAATTTCGCAAAGGATATTGCGGAACAGATACGGGAAGTGTACGGGAACAAAATACATATTTTTGCAAACTGCATCCCCATGTCCGTGAGGGCGGCGGAGACAACGGCGGAAGGCAAAAGCATCTACCTCCATGACCCGAAGGGGATTGTTGCCGAGGGGTATCGCTTTCTGACAAAGGAGGTGCTTGAGGATGAGGAATAAAAGCGCAGAAAAGATCAAGCTGACTTCCTATGACGATTTGTTTGGCACGGAAGAACAGGAAAGTGGGGAACGGATTACCATGGTTCCCATCCATCTGTTTCATCCATTTAAAGACCATCCGTTCCGGGTTCTGGATGATGAAAAAATGCAGGAAACTGTGGAGAGCGTAAAGCAGTATGGAGTGCTGATGCCGGGGATTGTGCGGCCCTGTGCAGACGGCTATGAAGTGGTGGCAGGACACCGGCGGTGGAGAGCTTGTGAACTGGCAGGATTGACGGAGATGCCCGTTATCATCCGGGAAATGGATGATGATACAGCCACGGTGCTGATGGTAGACACCAACATCCAGAGAGAGGATATTCTCCCCAGCGAAAAGGCGAGAGCCTACCGGATGAAATATGAAGCCATGAAACATCAGGGCAGTAAGGGAGACAAGCATACGGCAGATGCCGTGGGCGAAACGGCAGGAGACAGTGGGCGCACAGTGCAGCGCTATATCCGTCTTGCCAGCCTGAACGATGGATTGCTGGACGCTGTGGACGATGGGAAGATTGCCTTGGTAGCCGGGGAACGGCTTTCCTATCTCAAGGAAGAAGAACAGACATGGGTATGGGATGCCGTCCAGAATACCGGCATGTACCCATCCCCGAACCAGGCAGGGCAGTTAAAAGAGATGAGTGAGGGCGGAGAAATGACAGAGGGAAGCGTTTATGCGGTTTTGGTTAAGAAAGAGAGTGAAAACGTCAACGTAACTATTTCCGCAAAGAAAATCCGTTCTTACTTCCCGCCGGCATATACGAAAACGCAGATTGAGGAAGTGATCTATTCACTTCTGGAACAATGGAAAGAGAAGGAGGGGGAGACAGATGCAGGAAATCCGGTTTGATTATTTCCGGGGTATGGAAGCGGAACAGTATAGCTTTTACCGTGTTCCAAAAGTCCTGTTTACTGCGAAGTACTTCAAAAGTCTCTCATGTGAAGCGAAGGTGCTATACGGTCTGATGTTAGACCGTATGAGCCTCAGCATCAAGAACCGGTGGTTTGATGAGGAGGACAGGGTATATATCATCTTTACGGTTGAGGAAATCATGGAGCTTCTTGGATGCGGACGGCAGAAAGCCATCAAGAATATTGCGGAACTGGATACGGACAAGGGGATTGGACTGATTGAGAAGAAGCGGCTCGGACTAGGAAAACCCAACGTGATCTATGTAAAAAACTTTATGATTAAAGAATGCCCGGAACCGCAGGATGAGGAAAAAGTGGGGGAAAATGCCGGGAATACACAGAAGTATGAAAATCAAACTTCAAGAAGTATGATTAGCGAACTTCAGGAAGTTCCAGAACCAGATTTCCAGAAGTATGAAAATCAAACTTCTGGAAGTATGAAAATCGAATTTCAAGAAGTTCCAGAATCAGACTTCAAGAATTGTGAAAATCAAACTTCTGGAAGTATGAAAATCAAAACTCAAGAAGTTCCAAAATCAAACTGTAATAAGACTGATATAAACAAGACTGATTTTAACGATACAGAGCATAGTGAGACGGATATAGAGAATCCTATCCCATCTTATCCATCAAGAAATACGGGGAACGTGCGCCCGGAAACGGATGGGATGGATGAGATGGAAGTATACCGGGAGATTATCCGAAACAACATTGACTACGATTGTTTCTCACAAAGAGATAGCCGGGAGAGGGAGGACGTGGACGAGCTGGTGGAGTTGATGGTGGAGACAATGATGCTCCCGGATAACAGCACGGTGCGTATCAGCGGCATGGACAAGCCGGTAGCAGTAGTAAAGAACCGGTTTATGAAGCTGAATTATTCCCATATCGAGTATGTGCTGTTCAGTCTGCAGAGGAACACGTCAAAGGTGGCGAATATCCGCTCTTACCTGCTGACCACGCTTTATAATTCGTCCATGACGATGAGCCATTATTACCAGGCGGAAGTAAACCATGACTTGTATGGAGGTGGATAAAATGTTGAAAGAGTTTGTGAAAAAAGTGGCGGTTCCCGTGGGCGGTGCGGTGTTTCTGGCGGCGGTATTTTATCCCCTGTGCATGGAAAATGGCCAGTGCGATTATTTAAAGCTCTGGATGTTCGTAGGAATCCCCTACGGTATCCACCGGATGTTTCTATGGGTCATCCCGAAAGGTTTTGACATCGGGGGAACGGTAGGAGTGCTGATGCTGAATCTGTTAATCGGCGGTGTCATTGGCGGCATCATCCTCACAGTACGACTTGTTCTAGCCGTCCATTACCTGGGAAAAATCCTTGTGTCCGGTGTTTTAAGGCTGACCGGCCGAAGAAGCACCGGAAGATAATGCCGGTTCATTTACAAAAGAAAAATGAATAAAAAATTACGAAAGCAGCTTAAAGTGTTTACTTGGCTGCTTTTTTCGTATGACGGGCATGCCCGTATTCTGTGGTGAAAGTCCACATTGGCGTAGCTACCAACGAACTTTATAGCGACTCCCAAGGTTTGTACCGTGAGGTATAGGCGAGAAGAAGGGATAGCGAAATCGTAGCCCTACGAACAGAAATCTGATATTAAGGCGCATATGGCGGGTAAGTTGGCGAAAAGCAATGAAGCCCTAAAGGTAGCCGTAACCCATGTGCGTAAATCAGGAGGGTAGACGAGGAAAGAATACGTGCTTATCCCGTGAGGTCTCACAGGCGGTCTCATTAGCCGCAGCAACAGCGAACAGTGAGAAGTCAGCAGAAGCCATAGTAGGCGGACGGAAACATCTGCCAAAGGGCTGAACAATGTAACCGTGCAAACGAATGTATGTACCTGTGAATATCTGACAAGCGGATGTAGGCGAAACGTACATGAGCCGTAAACGCATAACATAAGACTTATCACAGGGAGCGGAAAGGAGCGAAGCACACAAAGTATGTCGGAACTGTTGGAAAAGATACTGGACAAAAGGAACATGAACGAAGCATACCGGAAAGTCTGCGCCAATAAAGGTGCAGGCGGTGTGGACGGCATGGAGATAAAGGAACTTGACGGATATATCCGCGAGAACTGGGACAGTATCAAAGAACAAATCAGAAAAAGGAGTTATAAGCCCCAGCCGGTAAGACGAGTGGAGATTCCAAAACCAAATGGAAATAAGAGAAAACTCGGAATACCAACGGTCATGGACAGGGTAATCCAGCAAGGAATCGCACAGGTAATCACGCCTATGTGCGAGCCGTTGTTTTCAGACCACAGTTACGGATTCCGTCCAAACAGGAGCTGTGAAATGGCTATCAAAGACATGCTCATGTTCCTCAAGGAGGGATATGAGTGGATTGTGGACATAGATTTAGAGAAATTCTTTGATAATGTACCACAGGACAAGCTGATGAGTCTTGTTCACAACATCATAAATGATGGAGACACGGAATCGCTGATACGGAAATATTTGAAAGCAGGAGTCATGGTACAGGGCAGATATGAGAAAACGGAGCAGGGAACACCGCAAGGAGGGAATCTGTCGCCGTTGCTGTCAAACATCATGCTGAACGAGCTGGATAAGGAGCTGGAGAAACGAGGACTGCGATTTGTAAGGTACGCGGATGACTGTGTGATAGCGGTCAGAAGTGAGACGAGCGCAAAGCGGGTGATGTATTCCATAACAGACTGGATAGAAAGGAAACTTGGGCTAAAGGTAAATGCGGAAAAGACGCATATCACAAGACCGAGTAATCTAAAATATCTTGGATTTGGGTTCTATAAGGATTCCAAAACAAAGGAGTGGAAATGCAGACCGCATAAAGATTCGGTGCAGAAGTTTAAGAGGAAGCTAAAGACACTCACAAACAGAAGCCGGAGTATGGCATTTGCAGTAAGGGTACAGCAACTAAACTGGGTAATACGAGGGTGGATAAACTACTTTGCATTAAGCTCAATGAAAACAGTAATGAACGACATAGACGCACATTTGCGTACAAGACTACGAGTAATAATCTGGAAGCAATGGAAGGTACCGGGCAAACGGCAATGGGGATTGCAGAAACTTGGAATAGGAAAAGACCTGGCAAAACAGACCTCAAACATGGGAGACCATTATCAATGGATAGTAACCAAAACCTGTGTTGTCAGAGCAATCTCAAAAGAGAAGCTGTCACAAGCAGGGCTTGTCAGTTGCTATGATTATTACATGGAACGACATGCTTTGAAGTTATGTTGAACCGCCGTATGCCGAACGGCATGTACGGTGGTGTGAGAGGGGAGAAAAAAATCTCCCCTACTCGATTGTCTAGGACAGACTTTGCGACACGATGGCGCAAAGTGGGAATCTTTCGTGAAAGGAGGGAGCTGTGTTGGGAAGCCGTGCGGGATCGCAAGGGTTGATCGAATTGGGAGAGCGTATCAGACAGCGGAGACAGGAAAAAAACATATCCCAGGAAACATTTGCAGAGAAAGCCGGCGTCAGTGTCAACACAGTGAGCCGTATCGAGGGTGGGCAGACGGCTACTTCCATTGAGATTTTTACAAAGATGGTGGAGGTGCTGGATGCGGATGCCAATGAATTGTTGGGGAGAAAAAGGAATATACACTATGGGAAAAATCCAGAGGAAACAATGGTTCTCCGTATCAGGAAACTGAAACCAAAGGAGCAGAAGATTGTAATCCAGACGATGACTGCCTTGATGGATGGGATAGAAGGGGAACGGTAAAAATCCACAGATATGTGGGGAAAGAGAGAAAAGTTCCCCATATCTGCTAAGGGAAAAATACCGCCGTATTGGTACACTGGTTAAAGAAAACACAGGAATCGGGAAAGGAGTGTGAGTCACTTGACAAGAGAGGAAAACATGGATTACCGGAGAAACTGTCCTTATGATGCGATGGGCGATTTCTCAGTGCTGATTGACGAGGAAGATCGGAAGCAGACGGAAGGAACTGCAAAGCTATCCGAAGCAGCGGTGCCGATACAGCCAATCACGCAGTACCGGTAACCGGTTCGCAGAAAGATTTTATCAGGCGGCAAAAGGAGTTTCTGGCTCCCGTTAAAAAAAACGGGCGTGTCGGAAATCTTTTTTTGCTGCCTTTTTGGATGGTTCCTGTGTGCCGCCATCCGTCCGCCCGCAGCCTACGGGTGGAAAGGTGGTCGCTATGCTGACATTACAGGAATTAAAAAAGAGGATAAAGGAACCGGAAAAGAATGGGAAATCCCCTACGGCCCGGTATCTGATGGAACAGGAAAAAGCTGTTTTAAAGATGGAAATCCGGGAAGAAGCGCAGCTTTTGGTTTTTGGGAGCGGGTATGCCCTTTACCGGGTGGGAAAGCACACCACGGTATTTCCGGTTCATGGATGCGGAGATTACTTCTATGAGAGCAACGGCCAGACTGTTTGTGTTGCCGGGGCATTTTTTGAACAGCAGGAATGGTATGTGCGTCTGCTTCTGGAGGGCGAAGATCGTCTTATGAAGAACCGGGAGACCGTGTGCAGGGAAAAGATGGTTTCCTATCATGCAGTGTCGGAAGAATGGCTGTTTTTGGCAGATCCGGAGCTTTCCCCACTGGAGCAGATCGTGCAGAGAGAGAATTTACAGGAGTGGCTGCGGCTTTTGACAGAGCGGCAGCGTGTGGTGGTTATCCAATATTTCTGCCATGAGAAAACCCAGGGAGAGATTGCACGGGAACTTGGGATCGCACAGCCTACGGTTTCGCAGACGATTTTTACGGCGCTGAAACGGATGCGGAAAGAGACAGAACCTCTTTTCCATGGAACAGTAAAAGAATATCCGATGGCACTGTCCGGGGGAAGGGGGATGCCTTATGCGTGGTAAGCGCCCTAAAGAGAGAAAGTCCTATGTGCTGCGGATGGGAGACGGAACCATTGTGGAAGTGACCAGGGAGGTTTATCTGGAATGGTATCAGTCCAGACGCAGAGAACGCTATCAGCGCGAAAAAAATCAGAAATATGGAGTGTCCAGTCTGGAAAGTCTGGAAGAAAACGGGATGGTTCCAGTTGGCCTTACGGACAGCCTGGAAGAAGCCGTCCTGAAAAAAATATGTGTAGAAAAATTACGGACGGTGGTGCAGGAATTACCGGAGGCAGACGCTTATCTTTTATATCTTCTGTTCTTTGAGGAAGTAACCGTGAAAGAAGCGGCGCAGCTTTGCGGGTGCAGCCGAAAAACCATAGCAAACCGGAGAAAAAGGATTTTGCTGGAACTGAACGGGAAACTGAAAGAGCTGGGGATTATGGGCGGATGCTTCTGATTGCGTAGATAAGAATGGCCACTTTGCGACACGATGGCGCAAAGTGGCTAAAGATTTTAGGAAGCTTTGCGAAAGCTGTTTTTGCTATTTCATTGGATTGGTGGCCACATTATATTGTAATATACAGCATTCCAAATTTAATTCATAGAAAAAGTTATAGTTATGAAAACAATGTATTTATAAACGAGGAGTGATTGTGGTATGAAACAAAATAACCTATATTTATACAAATAGCCTTAGGATTTTCGGCAAATGGACAACTGAAATCGCTATGGATTACTTGGGAAGCCAGACGCAAATTTGAAATAGACTGTGAGCTATGTGTGGAAAAGGCAGCCAGCATAAAAGCGGATGGAGTTGAGCTACGTTATACAGAGATAATCGGTAGTTATATTATTTGTATTATAAAGAATACTATAGATGTGAGACAGATGTTGAGCAGTTATGTTGTGTTTTGGAATTCCAATTAATATATATGTAGAATAAGTTAGAGTGGACTATTATTGATGTTTGTTGTAAAATAATAAATGTAGTCACTTGCAAATTTTCTTTTATGTACATTCTTCTCAATATTGACGTTATTTGCATTATTTTATATAATGTCTTTATGAAAGGATGTGTTTTCTATGAAAGCTGCAGATATAGCGAATAAAATAAAAAAAATTATAGATGATATGTGGGCTCAGGAAATTGATGAAAAGGAAGCTAAAAATAGGATAATGTCTATTTTAGAAGTACGAGAAAATAGAATTAAAGTAATAAGAGGAAAAGAAAAAACCGCTGTTTTTGTTAGAATTATGGGAATCAAAAGGATGAAAACTTTCGATGAGTTAATAGATTCCTTGGAATAAAATAAAGAAAAGGAGAATAGATATGCCAAAATTGAATGTACAAGAAGAAATGGAAAAATTTGGAGAAAGGCTACGAAATGGCTATTATGCTACAGAACGTTCTAAAAACACGGAGGTAAACTATGCAGAGAAAAAAGAAGGACGTGACACTGAAGCAGTGAAGGCTTTTACAAAAACGGAAGCCTTTGAATATATTAAGAATATGAGGTAGGGTAAACAGATACAATGGGATCAGAAACAAAAGATTTGGATTCAAAGTATCCAATAGAAGCACGATTTGGCAATTTGTTAGAACAGATTCAAGATGTTTTAATTGAGATGGGGATAATCGATCAAGTAACTATAAATACTGAATTATTAGGAAAAGCGGTAGTTGATTACTTTGAAGATATTGATCGGTTAAAAAGTTTTGAGGATATTCCTCGTGTAAATGTAGATAAAATCTATAGTTACGGAATATACTGGATAATGCGGCGCCATCCTATTCGGATTTGTGATATGAATTTAGATGAACGATTTTGGTACATTAATGAAAAGGTGTGTATTGCAATACTAATTCCTAAATTATTTGCTGAAATGGGAATGTCAATGCAAATGAAAAATTCCAGATTTAAAGGATTTCTTGATTTGCTATATTACAATTTAAAGTATCGCTTGTATACTCAACAGACCTTGGAATTAATGATAGAAGCCTTTTTTTGCGGCTATAGTGTGAAAATAGGAGAAACGACAGATGGATGAAATTGATAAAAAGAAAATGAGTTTAGATGAAATTATTGATAACAAGGAGTTGTTTCTGAAAAACTACCAACTAAAAGATGAATTCGAAAAATCGGGATATACGTGGACTGAATTGATGGACATCGCTAAGGAATTTGACAAAAATCGAAAGGAAAAATATCCTCGTATTATTCAAAGATACATATCGGAAATAGCAACAATTGATGGAATTCATTCGTATAGGTATCGAATTAAAGAAACGGATAGTCTTATAAAAAAGATTATCACTAAGGCAAATACAAAAAATAAAAAAGTTACAAAAAATAATTATTTGACGAATATAACAGATTTGTTAGGTATACGGTTATTATATGTATTTAAGGAAGATTATTACAAAGTACATAAACAGTTAATGGAGAAGTATCAGCACATATTGGTGGAAAATGTGCATATAAAATTACAAAAAGGCGATGACGAATCTTTATTTGAACGTATATTAGATTGTGATCCTATTCGTGAACTTAATAGTACATATAGATCAATTCATTATACACTTTGTGCTGATGAAAATGATATGAAAGGCGCTAGATTGGAAATACAAACACGAACTATTTTCGAAGAAGGTTGGAGTGAAATAAACCATAAGCTTGTATACAAAAATCAAAATGTTGATGACTATTTTGTATTGTTACAAGCTTCTAAGATATTAAGTACACTTGTAGGAAATTGCGATACTTTAGGTATGCTGATGAAAAATATTTATGATGAATATACAACAAGAATTAGCTATTCACCCCAAAGTTCGAAGTTAGATGAAAAAACGGATAAAGTTATGAAAGAGATATTAAGAGACTTTCTAATGGAATCATCATAATAACTATTAGCAATAAAATGTGATGGAAAAGATAACAGGATAATAATGTGTTTGTACGCAAAAGGATCTAGTGTAAAAACTACATCTTCCTTTTTGGTGGGGGGAGGAGAGATTCTGGTAAAAGCAGGAAGATTATGTTTTAGTATTTATCTCCCCCCCAAGTGCATACTCCACCATTTCAAATTATTCATATTTGTCATTCAAGCACTTTTTGAAGAAACTTCACAAGTTTTTGTTCATTAATAAGTTCCTCTTTTAAATCTGAAATCACATCTTTTAAAGCCTCTAAAATATCGTCTACTTCATAAACGATGCTATCTTCAATACCATCTGATGCTCCCCCGTCTTCATCAAAGTCAAGATAACCAACAGTAAGCTTGACATAGCCTTTTGCAAGTATTTCTTTATCCGATAAAAGAGAAACTTTTATCTGTTCTTCTGAACCGGCTTCAGGCGTTCCATGAAGTTCATCAAGAGACAACGTATAAAATTTGCAATTTGTACCTAGAATGCTTATATTTTCCCCATATTCAATACAGTCAGGAAGATTTCTTTCCATTTTCTCGGATGCCATATTATACTTATCATCCAACCATTCTATAATTTCCGCCAGTAATTCGTCAGTGGCTGTGACAGAAAAATCAATTGGAATATTCTTATCAAATGATAGGGCAGTAATAAATGATTTAGCTTTATCCTCATCCATATCACTCTTTACCTGAGTACAAATTTCATCATATAGAATTGCTAATTCTTCATAACAAGATGAAATATCATTATACTGATCAAACAAATTAAGTATAGCTTGTGCCATGGGTGATTCGTTCAACTCATCTTCTAACATATCATGATATTTTGATAATGGTAAAAATCCCAGATTTTCCCTATCAGCATCCTCAAGTTCTCTATATAGAGCTTCTTGCTCATCGTCAATTTCAACTCTGCTTTTTCGAGAATCTCCTCCTAAAACAATTTTGAAAGGTAACACTCTTATTTCTTCCGTTTTGCTATTAAGTTGAATTCTACAAGCAAATCTTGAAGTATGCTTTTCTAAAATATGTCTTACCTCAACACAAATATATTCCTTTTCTTCGGAATCCCATATAGCATTATCAAAATCTTCAAAATAACAATTCACATCTATGTTTCCGTGAATCCATAAAGATGCAGTGATTATATCCCCATCTATATCATCTATTGTATGAATCCTCATGCCTGACAGATAGCAATGTTCTAAATATGTTTCATCATAATCATACCCCTCAGCAATACCATCTCGATCATATGATAATCCGTGGACTTCAACACAGCTATCATCAATCATTCTCTTAATTGTCTGGATGATAGAATCACTATTATTTTTGATTAAATCAAGTGCAGAGGTGTATTCTTCGTCGTTTTTGTTTAATGTATTGAAAAGCTCTCCCAATGAAGAAAATAATAAGTGGTTTTTACTGTTGGTACACGCTTTTTTGAAACCATTATCCTGACTAACGATTGCTACAATTTCATCGCTGTCGAAACGTTTTTTGATTTCTTCGGCGATAAATGCATCAGGAAATTCTTTTCTCTTTTTCTCACTAGTTTCAAAAGGTGCGCGAATAGCAAAATAATCTTCTAGGATCTTTTCAAGGTTAATGTTGCTTGTATCAAGTCTTTCAACCTTGCAATCTTCCAAAAATTTTGCAAATGTATCTTTTGCGTTTTGTTGAATAGTTTCCTTATCGGGTATTTTAACATATAGCCCCATCCCAATATCGGCTAGGTATTGCTCTGGGAATATATCCAAATATTCTTTTCTTAATTTTCTCGCTTTCTGGCATATTTCATTAACACGCCGACGTATATGGTTTTCTACTTCGCATATTACAATATTGCTTAGAACAAGTTTGATTTTGCCATTTTGAACATTTTTAACAAGTAAGTTTAGTGTACTATCTGTACCAAAGTCAAATTTGTTTGACTCAAATATATTAGTATCTATTGTAACGTTTAATGGATATTTTATCATTCGTTTGTGCGCTTGCAACTATCAGAGATAATGCAATCCAGCTCCTTCCTAAATTTCTACAATTTCTCTGCTACTATCAGAGCAGGTGTTTGGCTATTCAATTAATCTATGGGTGACTTAGTTGGTTTTTCTAATGCTGTTTAATCAAAAACCTATCAATCGTTATATAACTTTATGTTAGTGGGAATTCATATTCTCCTACGGATATTATACCTTTAACCAACATAGCAGACAACGAATATCAAATAAAGTTTCAAAAATTTTCTCCCCCACCCTATATTTCCCCTTCTGAAACATGCCATTAGTGAGAGGGCATGACGCAGAACCATTCTTTTTCTTTTCCCTTTCAGTGAACCTTGACAATTTCATCAGCCTGTCCAGACGGATACCCGGTATGCGAGTGTGCCTTTTGCGTACCCTGCCGGAGAGAACGCTGCGGAAAAGTGAACCGGAGCAGGAACGGGTCTGGAGGGAGAACAGGCGAAACGCTCAAAAAATATGCCAGTCTGCATTTGCAGGCTGGATAACAGCAGATACCATGCGGGGAGGTCTTTAGGCTTCCCCGTATTCATGTGCTGTTATCGGGACAGCGCTAAGAAAACGAAAGGGGGATGGCGGCCATGAAAAGATAAAGCAACTGTGGAAACAGCAACAGCAGAGTAAAAGAAAGAGAGGTTTACCAGATGAAAGGAAAAGTAAAAAGAGTGCTTTCCGGGATTCTCTCGGTGCTGACAATCCTGACTTCTGTGATCCAGCCCATGACGGCTTATGCAGCGGAGCCGGCAGATGCCGGGTATGAAGCGCAATACCCGGCCCTGGAGACTGTCCGGGATATGCTGGCGGACGGAGAGATTGTCACAGCAGAGGATTATGAAGTGGAAGCCGGGAGCGGTTTTGACGTGTCACTGGATTTTTCCGGTTTGGAGATCGACGATGAAAAAGTCCGTGTGACCTTTCATGAAGCAAAAAATGAAGCCGGGGAAGATTTTGACGGGAACCGGGCAGACACCTACAAGGCCGTGTACTTTGTGGAGCCGGTCAGTGGAAATCCGTCTTACCATGTGTGCCGCAGCATCCTTGTGAAAGAACCGGCAGCGGAAACACAGTCTGAAAAGAGTACAGAGACTTCCGAACCCGGTGGGGAGAGTGAAGAATCGGAAAGCGAGGATGAGGAAGCAGGGCAACAGCCGCAGACAGAGCAGGAAACCGGATCAGAACCAGAAATCGGGGCAGAACTGGAAACGGAAGTAACGGTTCCCGATGAGACAGAGATGCTCCCGGAGGAAGCTCTGGATGCGGCGTTAGAGGAAGCGGAAGGGCAGGAAACCGTGGATGAAGAAAGCGGCCTGACCCTTGGAGACGTGCTGCTTCAGGCAGAGGAACAGGGGGTAGAAATCCAGGAACTGGAAAATGGGGAGAGCGCCAGTTTTACGGCAAAATCCCAGGTATCCCGTGCGTCAAGGGCGGCGCAGACGGTCACAATCACACGGGGAGATTATTATTACTATGCAGATTACGGCCTTGGCTCTTACCTGACAAGCCCCTTTACCGTGTCCTTTGGAAATGTGACGGCCACCGCTTTTTGTATCCAGCCTTCAAAACCGGGGCCGGGAAGTGGAACATACCAGATCACAAAGCTGGCGGGAAGCCGGGAACTGGCGAAGGTATGTTACTATGGCACATCCGCTTCTGGTTCTGCTTACTTCTTTGCGAAAAAGCACACGGATTTTTCCACCGGGAAGCGGTTCATTGTGACCCATCTTGCGGCATCCTATGCCAACGGCAGCGAGGATGCTTTTTACGGAACGAACAGCACCGGGCAGTCCCTGGCTATGGAATTATACAATTATGCGGTCAGCCAGCCGGATATTCCCGATGTGGATATGTCCTTTTCTAATGCAAATGTGACCGCCTATGTGGATGGGAAGCAGCAGAGGACGGAGGAAATCACGTTCCGGGCGGACAGCCAGCAGACCATTACCATGAAATTACCGGACGGGGTAAAGCTGCATAATGTCAGCACCGGGAAAACCAGTGCGGCAGGGGCGGACGTGACCATTTCCGGGGGCACAAAGTTTTATCTGACGGCCCCGCTGACGCAGACGGCGGATGTGTCTGGTTCCTGGACATCTAAGATGCAGGGAAGCATCACAAAGGATTATTCCGCTTATAAGATTACCACTGGCGGGGATGATCAGGATTTGGCCTTAGTGTTTGGTGAAGGCGTGGAAGATAAAAAATATGTGAGCTTCTCCGTGAAGTGGCTGGAACTGGCAAAGGTGGAAGTTGTGAAAGTGGATTCCGCCAAACAGGATGCGAAGCTGTCCGGTGCAGTATTTGGCATTTATAGCGATAAAGACTGCACAAAGCTGATTACGAAGATGCCGGCCACGGACAAAAACGGTTCTTCCAAAGCGGAGATCATCAAAACCCAGGATACGGTGTATCTGAAAGAGATCACGGCTCCCACAGGATACCGATTGAATACATCCTCTTATAACGTGAAGCTGGTGGCGAACCAGACCACTTCCGTCACGGTGCCAGACCAGGAACAGCTTGGGGAGCTGACCGTGTATAAGGAGGGGCAGGTGTTAGCCGGGGCGCAGGTATCCGCCGATGGCGTGTCCTTTACTTATGAGAACCGCCGCCAGGAAGGTGCGGTCTACAACGTTTACGCCGGGGCGGAAATCCGGACGGCTTACGGCGCAAAGGTTTATGACAAAGGGGATTTAGTGAAAGAAAACCTGGCAACTGATTCCAATGGGGCCGCAGTGCTGAAAAACCTGCATCTTGGTACTTACGTGATCAAAGAAGTGCAGGCCCCGGAGAACTTTTACAATGGGAAAGAGGAAAAGACCGTAACCCTGTCCTATGCGGGCCAGAACGTGGAGACGGTATTTTCAGAGTCCACCTTTACGAATGACCGCCAGAAGGCAGAAGTCCAGGTGCTGAAAAAAGACAAAGATACGGAAAACCCACTGGACGGCGGCATTTTTGGCTTATATGCAGGCAGCGACATCAAAAATGCGGACGGAAAGGTTGTGGTTTCAAAGGGAACGCTGATTGGAAAGGCCACTACCGGGAGCGATGGGAAAGCGGTGTTTACGGCAGACCTGCCTATTGGATTTTCCTATGAAGTGAAGGAAGTGCAGGCTCCGGAAGGCTATGTGAGGAACACGGAGGATGTGTATTCCTTTACGTTTTCCTATACCAATGACCAGGAATCGAGCGTGACGTTTATCCACACCTTTGCAAATGAGCGTGTCCGTGCGACGATCACGCTGCAGAAGAAGGATAAGGAAACAAACCAGGCCATCCCCCAGGGAGACGCCACTTTAGAAAAAGCGGTCTACGGACTTTATGCCCGTGAGGATATTGTCCACCCGGACGGCAAGACCGGAGTTCTGTACCGTGCCGGCGAGCGGGTGGGAACCCTGACAACGGATGAAAAGGGGCAGGCGTCCATTGAGAACCTGTATCTTGGAAGTTACTATGTGAAAGAGATCACGCCGCCGGTGGGGTATCTGGCGGATGAAACCGAGCATGACCTTGTGTGCAGTTATGAGGGGGATTTGACCGCAACCGTGAAGCGGGAGTGCGTGTCCATGGAACAGGTAAAGAAACAGCCGTTCCAGCTTATCAAAGCGGCGGACAACGGCGAGACGGATGCGGATCTGCTGTCCGGGGCCGGGTTTACGGCTTACCTTGTATCTTCCCTTGAGACAAAAGAAGATGGAAGCTATGATTTCGATTCCGCAGAACCTGTGGTGATCGGGGAGAACGGGGCAACCGAGATTTTTACAGACGGGAAAGGCTATGCCTGCAGTATCCCCCTTCCTTACGGGACGTATATCGTCCGTGAGACGACCACGCCCCACAATTACAAGCCGGTGGATGATTTTATTGTCCGCATCACGGAACACAAACCGGACACGCCCCAGGTATGGCGGGTGCTTCTGGATGAGGAATTTGAAGCGAAACTGAAGATCATCAAGCAGGACGATGAGACGAAACAGCCGGTGCTGTATAAGGGCACGGAGTTCCGTATTTATGACCTGGATAACAAGGAATATGTGGAACAGGTAACCACTTATCCCACCACCACCGTTCATAAATCTTTCTTTACGGATGAGGAAGGGTATCTTATCCTGCCGCAGAATCTGAAAATCGGGCATTACCGGATTGAGGAAGTGAACGCTCCTTACGGGTACACCTTAAACGAGAATTACTTTGAGATTGCGGTGGATTCCGATACCGCCTACCAGATGGACGGAGTTTCCGGGGATGTGATCATTGAGGCGGTATATGAAAACCATCCGGTCAAGGGATCGCTGAAAATCGTGAAGAAAGGAGAAGTGCTGGACGGTTTCAGCAAAGATTTCGTATACAAAACAGAGAACCTTTCCGGTGCGGTGTTTGAGGTTTCCGCAGCGGAAGATATTTACACGGCGGATTTCCAGAAAGACGCAGAAGGAAACCGGATTTTAGAGTATGCGGCCGGGGAACTGGTAGGAACCGTTACCACGGATGAGAATGGGGAAGCCACTCTTTTTAATCTGCCCCTGGGCACCTACAAAATCGTGGAAAAGACGGCCCCGGAAGGATTTGTGCGAAATCAGGAAGCACAGACTGTGACCTTTGCCTATGAGGGGCAGGAGAATCCAGTCATCGAACAGGAAGCGGTCTTTGAAAATGACCGCCAGAAGGTGGAGGTATCCGTGGTCAAACGGGATGCCGGGACAAAGGCGGAAGTGGAAGGCGCAGTCTTTGGCCTGTATGCGAAAGAGGATATTGCCAATAAAGCCGGGGAAGTCATTGTCAAAGCGGATACGCTGATCGGGAAAGCCTTATCCGATGAGAACGGGAAAGCGGTGTTTTTAAACGACCTGCCTTTTGGAAGTTATTACATCAAAGAGGAAGCGGCCCCAGACGGGTATGTTTCTTCGGACAGGACGGTGGAAGTGACCGCATCCTACCAGGGCCAGGAGGTTCCGGTGGTGGAACTGGCTTCTGATTTTGAAAACGAACCGACCAAAATCGCCGTGAAAAAGACAGACCTTACCACCGGCGTGGAGCTTGCCGGAGCAAAACTGACAGTTCTGGACAAGGAAGGAAACGTGGTGGACAGTTGGACGTCTGTTAAGGGCGAGGAACATGTGATCGAGCGGCTGACCGTGGGCGAGACGTACACGCTCCGGGAAGAACTGGCTCCTTATGGGTATCTGAAAGCGGAGGAAATTACGTTTACCGTGGAGGATACTTCGGAAATCCAGAAAGTAGAGATGAAGGATGATGTTCCTACGGGAACGCTGCTGATCAACAAAAAAGGGGAGTTCCTGGAAGATGTTTCCCTGCTGGATACGATTGGCGGATGGATCAGCCATCTATTCCAGTATGTTACTGGCGCACTGGAGGATGTGACCTTTGAGGTTTATGCCCTGGAGGACATCAAACACGCAGACGGCGAGAGTGCGGACTATTACAAAAAGGATGAGCTGGTGGGAACCATTACCACAGATGAAACCGGCATCGCCAAACTGTCGGGCCTTCCTCTGGGTAAATATTATGTGAAAGAGAAGGAGACGGCAGACGGGTATGTGCTGGACGGGGAGATCCGGGAGATTGACCTGACCTATGTTGACCAGGATACCGTGGAAGTCACGTATTCTTCCGACTGGCAGAATGCCCGCCAGAGAGCGGAGGTACGGGTGCTGAAAAAAGAGAAGGACAGTGACCGTCTGTTAGCCGGTGCGGTGTTTGCCCTTATCGCAAAAGAGGACATCACCAACAAAGACGGGGATGTGATTTTAGAAGCAGGAACCGTCATTGAGGAAAAGGCAACGGACGAAAAAGGGGAGCTGACCTTTGAAGCCGACCTGCCGATTGGCTTCTCCTACACAGTAAAGGAAACTTCCCCGGCTCCGGGGTTTGCCACCACGGAGGAAGTGCAGGAATTTACCTTTACAGCGGAATCTTCCGATAAGGAAAGCGTATCCTATGAATTTACCTTTGAGGATGAACCTACTGTCTTTGAATTTACGAAAACTTCCTTGACGGATGGAAAGGAAGTGGAGGGAGCGAAGCTGGCCGTGACGGATGAAAACGGGGAAATCATCGAGGAATGGGTATCCGGGAAAGAACCGCATATCATCCGGGAGCTGGTGGTGGGGAAAACCTACACACTGACGGAAACGCTTCCCGCCCCTGGCTATGTGACTGCCGAGAGTATCCGGTTCACAGTGGAGGATACGGCCAAAGTGCAGAAGGTGGAGATGAAAGACGATGTGACAAAGGTGGAGATCTCTAAGACGGACATTTCCGGGAAAGAGCTGCCGGGAGCGAAGCTGACAATCCTTAATGAAGATGGAGAGACGGTAGAGAGCTGGACTTCCACGGAAGAACCGCATTACATGGAAATGCTCCCGATTGGGACTTACACGCTCCACGAGGAATCCGCACCGGAAGGGTATCTGGTGGCGGAAGATGTGACGTTTGAAGTCAAGGATACCGGGGAGATCCAGAAAGTTGTGATGAAGGATGAAGCACAGCCGGAAGAAACACCGCAGACACCGGAGACGCCCCAGGAGGGAACTCCGGGCACGGATGCGCCAAAGACCGGCGATAGCACTCCGCTCATGCTGTGGGCGATGGCGCTGCTTTTGTCACTGGCAGGAGCCGGCGGAAGCCTGTTCTGGTTGAGAAAGAAAAAATAAGATTGTAAGAAGTATGCGTTTGGGCGTTTATGGTCTGCCGTGAGGATTCCATAAGCGCCCTTTTATTTTGGACAGAGAAAGGGGTAGATGAGAATGAAATGGATGATCGCTGCAGTGGGAATCCTTGGTTTTCTGGTGGTATTTGTCCTTTACTGCTGTATCCGTGCAGGGGCGCAGGAGGATCGGATGCTGGAGGCGCTGGAGCAGAAAGGCAGGCAGGATGCAAGAGGGGAAAACGGATAGGGAACAGTTTGCCCCGGACAAGCCGAAAGACTGCGTGTACTGCTATTTCTGGAACAAAGGCAAAGAATGCTGTACGGAGGATGCCTGCTATTATCTTCTTTCAGATGGAGAGGTGTCTGGGAAAGAGGATGGGGATTGCGGGAGCTGCCCGTATGGACGGCACTCTCCCTGCATCGGGTACTGCCTGCAGAAAATCTTATTGGAACTGCGCAAAGGAAACTTTGGAAATAGGGAAAGAAGGTGATCGCTTTGCAGGAGGAAGTCAACCAAAAGGTCGTGGGGCTGTGCATCAGCGGAGGGAAGATTTCAGCCAGGATATTGAAAAATGCCATGATGAAATTCCTCCGGACAATGGAGCGGCAGAAGCTGCAAAAGGAACAGCCGGAAGCCGGGGAACAGGAAGATGGGATTGCCTATCAGGGAAAGATTAGCCTGAAGGAGCTGAAACGGAAGAATAAGGACTATTCCAACATTGAAATCACGGATCAGAATATCAAATCCTTTGAGAAATATGCCCGGAAGTATGAAGTGGAATACAGCTTAAAGAAAGATAAATCCGTAAATCCGCCCCGCTATTTTGTCTTTTTTGGGGCAAAGGATGTGGATTCGATTACGGCGGCTTTTAAGGAATATACCGGATGGACGCTGAAAAAACAGAAAAAGGCATCTGTCCGCAGGAAGCTGGAGCAGGCGGTCGGGCGTGTGACGAAGCACCGGGAACGGGAAAAGGACAGACACAAGGATCGGGGGCCGGAGCATTGAAAGAAAAGCGAAATCAACAAAGAGGAAATGTGAAAAAGATGTTCCGGAAACTGACGGGTGTTATAAAAGACAAACTACCGCCTATGGATTGGAAACGCCTGCTGATTATGAACATCCCTTATGTGATTGTGTTTTACCTGGTGGATAAGGGGGCATGGCTGTACCGGCACTGCATGGGAAGCTCCCTTGTGGAACGGCTGGGCGTATTGTTCTTGAACATCCAACTGGCCTTTGCTTCCCCTCTCCCCAGCTTTTCTCTGTGGGATATGGGAGTGGGCGCAGCCGGCGCTGTGGCGGTTAAGCTGGCCGTGTACCTGAAAGGGAAAAATGCGAAAAAGTACCGCCAGGGCGTGGAGTATGGCTCGGCCCGGTGGGGGAATCCAAAAGACATAGCGCCCTTTATCGACCCGGTGTTTGAGAATAACATCCTTCTGACGCAGACGGAGCGGCTGACTATGAACAGCCGTCCAAAGCAGCCGAAGTATGCCAGGAATAAAAACGTCATTGTTATCGGCGGTTCCGGTTCCGGCAAGACGAGATTTTATGTGAAACCGAATTTGATGCAGATGACGCCAAACGTCAGCTATGTTGTCACTGACCCGAAAGGAACCATCTTGGTGGAATGTGGGAAGATGCTGAAAAAGGGAACGCCGAAACTAAAGGACGGGAAGCCGGTGCGGGACAAAAAGGGGCGGATCATTTATGAGCCTTATAAAATCAAGGTGTTGAATACCATCAACTTTAAGAAAAGTATGCACTATAACCCGTTCCAATACATCCGTTCCGAAAAAGACATCCTGAAGCTGGTCAACACCATTATCGCCAACACAAAAGGGGAAGGGGAAAAGGCAACGGAGGATTTCTGGGTGAGTGCGACTCGTTCGCAGGCGGTAAAAA
>ULUV01031285.1_pt1 | contig 19537 bp, 14 predicted proteins | sample 1958921 | NCBI WGS metagenome assembly ULUV01 (sample SAMEA4835772, study PRJEB28245) | human gut metagenome | biome: gut microbiome; material: fecal sample | place: Denmark | collected 2008
GCCCAGGGAGCAATTTCAAAACACAAGGCACATATTTCAAAATATGTGCCTTGTGTTTTGAAATATGTCGGACATATTTTCCCTTGCCGGAAAACCGTGTCGTTCAAAATAAAATCTTGTCACTTTTACCCTTAGGAATTGAATTTTATATATTTTTGCAATCAAGTACAGATAGACCACGTGCCATAATCGGTTATCCCAGTATTTTTTTAGTATAATATTAATAGTTTACAAACCAAACAGAAGAAATCATGAAGAAACTTCTCATCTCCATGCTGTCGGTTCTGCTCCTTGCAGCATGCGGCAGTGACGACGGTGGCGGCGGTGGCGGTTCGTTCATTCCCCCGTCGCAGGAAGAACGCAACCAAACGGCTTTTGCCGACAATGAAAACACCGGCGGCGGTGGCTTCACGTTCACGGCCAATGCCGCGTGGAAGGCAACCGTTACGGAAGTGCAGCCCGAAGCTGCCGTTTCGCCCCAGGCATTGAAAGTGGCCAAGTCCTCCACGGCCGAGACCGGGAACAATGTAGTATGGCTCAGGCTTTATGTGGGCGACAAGGAATCCTACAACGGTCCGGCCGGCCCCACGACGCTGCGCATAGAACTCGACCAAAACTATACGGGCGAGCGCCGCGAGGCCACAATTACCATACGTTCGGGCAACAATACGTTCACTGTAACCGTGGTGCAGGAAGCAAACAAGCAGGACGGCAGTGCCAACGTAGACCCTAATCCCGTAACTGCCGTTAACGTTGATAAAGAGACGCTCTCGCTCGAGGTAGGCGGCACGGCCACGCTCACGGCCACCGTAACGCCGGCCGACGCCACGATAAAATCAGTGAAATGGTCGAGCAGCAACCCGTCCGTGGCCGAGGTGCACCCCGTAACGGGGCTTGTAACGGCAGTGGGCGGGGGAACATCCGTCGTTTACGCCACGTCATCGTCTAACAGCGGCGCGGCCGACTCGTGCCTCGTAACGGTGGCCGGCGGCAGCACCCCAACTGGAGTACGTTTCGTAACCGCCATCACCGAATCGGCGCAACTCAGCAGCGACTATTATAGCGAGAAAAACGGCAGGACGTACAATCCCTACAATTACGAATTCAAATACGACGGGAGCAACAGGCTCAAGGAGTATTATATATACAAAGGCAAGGACGGCAGTCTTTTCGAGAAACTAATGCTCGACTACAGCATAAAGGACGAAGTTAAGGTGTCGGAAGATTCTTATGAGTATCCATGGATTTTCAAACTTAACGCACAAGGACAGGTAAGCGAAGCTTCCACCAACGACGGTTACACCTGGGAACGCATATCCGTAGAGTACGACGCCGACGGATACATAAGCGGAGCAACGCGCGAGTCGGATATGGACAGCGCCGAGACCTATAATTTCGAATGGGCCGACGGCAATATGGTGCGTTGGGTATGCCCGACAAATGAACCGGAATACAACGACGACCGCGAAGGAGTGTCGGAATTCTCGCCGTATTTAAACAATACGCTTACGAGCATAGACCTGAACGCATTCTTCTTCGGGCTTCTGGAAAACGACGACCTGTTCAATTCGCCCAATGACGATGAAACAAATATCGTGGCTATGGCGGGACTGTTCGGTAAACCGAGCAAGAACTATATGACGGCACGGCATTTGAACCTTAACGAAGAGACAGGAAATTGGGATGTTAAAATATACACCGAATCCACTCTCCCGCAAGTAGGGGAGGTCTTGAGTACGTACTACGACCGCGAATGGTACGGCAAAGGCGAATGGACCATGGACGGCGATGGTTTCCCCGTTGCGTTCACGCGCAAAGTGAGGGTAGAGAAGACCCAACGTGTTTACAACGGCGTAAAGGAACAAGTCTATCCCGCCGATGAGTACATGGCCGAAGAATGGCTGCACATGTATGGCGAAGGGCCTTATTACACAATCGAGTTCGATTATCCCGAGACAGTTGCTTACGATACCTTTACGTGGAAAATTTCTTACAAGAAATAATTTTTCGTTATTGCAAATACTCAACAGCCTCCCGTTTCGACGGGAGGCTGTTGAGTGTTAATAGCCGCCATTGGCCTGTAGCCGGATAAAAAAGCGTATTTTTGCCTTGCGAAATTTCAAAGATAAATGAGATTCCATGCCAGAGTTTACGGTATAAGCGCCACAATCCTGATATTGTGCCTTATGTTTGCGATTTGTTCGTGCGGTCGTAAAGGCACGTCTCAGAGTGGGAGCGGAGATTCTGTGACTTTTCGCCACGCCCGGCTTTTGCATGTTGAAAAGTTCGGTAATTACAGCGTTGCACGCATAAGCAACCCGTGGAAAGCAGGGGAAACGTTGCATACCTACGTGCTTGTACCGCACGACATGCCTGTATCAGACCGTTTGCCGTCGGGTACGGTTGTAAAAGTACCCTTGCAGCGGGCGGCGGTCTTTACGTCGGTGCATTGCGGTCTTCTTTCTGCCTTGGGCAGGCTTGGCTCCGTAGCCGGGGTGTGCGATTACCGTTATATATTGCTGCCTTCGGTGCGCAGACATGTAGAAAGCGGGAAAGCAAAGGACCTGGGAGCGTCTGCCAGTCCTGACGTGGAACGTATTGTTTCAGTAAATCCCGACGCATTGCTCGTATCGCCGTTCTCCGGCTCTGGCAGCTACGGCAAACTCGCCGGCACGGGCGTACCTATAATAGAGTGCGCCGATTACATGGAGCATTCGCCATTGGCCAGGGCTGAATGGATGCGTTTTTACGGCATGTTGTTCGGTTGCTCTGCCGAAGCCGATTCTCTCTTTGCCGTGGTAGAGAAGAATTACATGTCGTTTAAGAAAATTGCTTCGGTCATGCCTCGACATCCCAAGCTGATGTGCGATCTTATGCAAGGCGCTGCCTGGTACGTTCCGGGCGGGAGAAGTACCATGGGGCAGGCTTTCAAGGACGCAGGGGCTGAATATATTTTCGGCGGTAACAACTCGGCCGGCTCCGTGCCTTTGTCTTTCGAGGCGGTTTACGACCGTGCGCTTAATGCCGACGTGTGGGTAATGCGTTGCGGCATGGCAGGCGTTACATACGCTTCTCTCAAAAAGGAACGCGAGGCATATTCGCATTTCCGCCCGTGGCGGGAGCGCCGAATCTATTCGTGCAATACGCTTGAAGTGCCGTTTTTCGATGAATCGCCTTTCCGTCCCGATTATCTTTTGGGTGATTTGGTCAAGATTCTGTATCCCGAAAAATGCACTGACTACAGTTTCCGCTATTTTTCGCCGGTCAAGTAAATAGTTTGTGATTCCGGGAGACGCATGATAGTATTGTTATGACTCTGGCAGGATTTATAAGATATACCAGCAAATGAAACGCATTACGTCAGTATTCGCATGCGGCGCCGCAGCAACTGTGGTGCTTTTCTGCCTTAATGTTTTCTTCGGGTCGGTCGATATTCCGGCTGCCGGAGTGTGCGACGTGCTTCTGGGGCGTTCTTCCAACGAAGCATGGCGGTTTATTGTCCTCGAGTCGCGCCTTGTTCAGGCCGTGACAGCCATGCTTGGCGGTGCGGCACTTTCGGCGGCGGGCCTCATGCTCCAAACTTGTTTTGCCAATCCTTTGGCCGACACGTCCATACTCGGCGTAAACGCCGGCGCAAGCCTCGGTGCCGCGCTGGCTATCATGTTGCTTGGCGGCGGCCTTGCGTCTGCAACGCTGCCTGTCTCGGGCTTTGTGCTCGTGCTTGTTGCCGCGTTTGTAGGTTCGGCTGCCGTGCTGGCAATGCTTTCGGCCTTTGCAGCCGTATTGCGCAGCAATCTTATGTTGTTGATTTCCGGAATTATGGTTAGCTATGTAACGTCGGCTTTTATAAGTCTGCTGAGCTCTTTTGCCACTGTCGAAGGTGTGCATTTGTATGTTTTTTGGGGAATGGGGAATTTCGGCGGTGTCTCTTCCGGAATGTTGCCCTTGTTTGCTGCTGTTATAACAGCCGGGCTCGTGGGTTCGGCATTGATGATTAAACCGTTGAACATTATGTTGCTGGGCGACGGATACGCCCGCAACCTTGGAGTGCCGGTAAGAAGCGCTCGCTTGAAGATTCTTGTTATTACGGGTGTGCTGGGGGCTACGGTAACGGCATTCTGCGGCCCGGTGGCATTTATAGGCTTGGCCGTCCCGCATGTGGCGCGTTTTCTTTCCGGCACGGTTAACCATAAGGTTATAATGCCCCTTGCAATGGTGTGCGGTGCCGCAGTTGCATTGGCGTGCAACTTTGTGTGCAACCTGCCTGCCGGTAACGGCATTTTCATTCCGCTTAATGCTGTGATGTCGTTGTGGGGAGTACCTGTAATTCTTTATGTGTTGTTTGTTGGCTACAGGCAAAAAACGCTTAACTGATTTTGTGTCTTTCCCTGTACTGAAAAACGGTGTTCGGCGTGCTTACTGTATAGTTTTGGATATTTGTTTTATATGCCCCTTTGGAGCAAATAAAAAATACAAGGTACATATTTCAAAATATGTCAGACATATTTTAAAATATCTCAGACATATTTTTTGCGGGGTTTCAAGGCATGCAAAAATGCAGGCCTTAATTGCAGACAATGAAAGACGCTCCTGCCGTTTGCAGCCGTACTCCCCTCGGACAATGCGATAATTCGACACCAACGTTTTAGAATTAGCGATAAATTTGTTATTTTTGCAGGGAAAAAGGTCCTTACGGTTCTTTTTGTAAATGGAATATCAATTTATAATATAAAACTTTGTAAGTAATGAGTCTACAAACCGAGAAAATCAGGGAATTGGTAGAAAAACGCGCCCAGGCCCGTTTGGGTGGAGGTGAGAAAGCCATCGAAAAACAACACGCAAAAGGCAAACTCACGGCGCGCGAACGTATTGCGCTGCTTCTTGACGAAGGCAGCTTTGAGGAAATGGACATGTTCAAGCTCCACCGTTGCACCAACTTCGGCATGGAGAAGAAACAATACCTTGGCGACGGAGTCGTAACCGGCAGCGGTACGATTAACGGTCGCCTTGTTTATGTTTTTGCACAGGACTTTACCGTAAACGGCGGCTCTTTGAGCGAAACAATGGCCGAGAAAATCTGCAAGGTTCAGGACATGGCGCTGAAAATGGGAGCACCGTGCATAGGAATCAATGACTCCGGCGGCGCACGTATCCAGGAAGGTATCAGTTCGCTTGCCGGCTTCGGAAATATCTTCCAGCGCAACATCGAAAGCTCCGGCGTTATACCGCAGATTTCAGTTATCAGCGGTCCGTGTGCCGGAGGTGCGGTTTATTCGCCCGCGCTAACCGACTTCGTTATAATGCTCGAAGGCGTGTCGTACATGTTCCTTACCGGTCCGAAAGTGGTTAAGACTGTGACCGGCGAAGATGTATCGCAGGAAGACCTCGGCGGTGCTTCGGTGCATTCAACCAAGAGCGGTGTGGCACACTTCACGGCCAAGACCGAGGAAGAAGCAGCATATCTGGTTCACAAACTGCTCGAGTTCATTCCGCAAAACAATATGGAGGAGGCTCCGCGCAAGGAATGCACCGACCCCGTGGACAGGAAGGAAGACATGCTGAACGAGATTATCCCCGACAACGCAAACCAGGCTTATGACATGTACAAAGTCATCAGCGCTATCGTTGACAACGGCGAGTTCTTCGAGGTGCATGCTAACTTTGCACGCAACATAATCGTAGGCTTTGCCCGTTTCAACGGACAGAGCGTTGGCGTAGTGGCAAACCAGCCCAGCGTGTATGCCGGCGTGCTCGACTGCAACGCAAGCCGCAAGGGCGCACGCTTCGTGCGTTTCTGCGACGCATTCAATATTCCTATCGTTACGCTGGTTGACGTGCCCGGATTCCTCCCCGGTACAGGACAGGAGTACAACGGCGTAATCGACCACGGTGCAAAACTGCTTTACGCTTACGGCGAGGCTACAGTTCCCAAAGTTACTGTTACTTTGAGGAAGAGCTACGGCGGTTCGCACATCGTTATGAGCTGCAAACAGTTGAAAGGCGACCTCAACTACGCATGGCCCTCATCCGAAATAGCCGTAATGGGCGGAAGCGGTGCAGTTGCTATCCTTTATGCTAAGGAAGCCAAGGCACACGAAGACCCGAAGGCTTTCCTGGCTGAAAAGGAAAAAGAATACAACGACCTGTTTACCAATCCGTACCAGGCTGCTAAATACGGATATATCGATGATGTCATCGAACCGCGCAATACGCGCTTCCGTATTTGCCGCGCGCTGGCGCAGCTTGCCAACAAACGCGAAACACGTCCGGCCAAGAAACACGGTAATATCCCATTGTAAAGGAAGATTCTGAATAATGCTGCTCAGGAAAACCCTCTCCATAGCGTTAATCTCACTCTTGTTTGTCTTAGAGGCTGCTGCGCAGAGCGCCGGCAGCTTCAAGATAAGCGAAGTGGTGGTTGGCAACACCAACGGACTAGTGGACGAATACGGAAACCGCCCGTCGTGGATAGAGGTGGCTAACACCTCGTGGGGAACGGTAAACCTGCAGAATTGCTACCTTACAAACAACCGCAAGGCTGTAGAGGATATGCCGGTGCGCGAAAGAGTGAAGCTAATGTCGCTCATTTCGCGCGGAGATTCCCGCACGAAGTTGGAAGCGCAGGAGCGCATAGTCTTTTTTGCCGACGGATGTACTAATCTTGGTACGTTGCATACCAACTTCAAGTTGGTTCCGGGAAAGGAAAACTTCATAGCTCTTTTCGACGGAAACGCACGTACCCTTCTCGATTCGGTAACGATTCCGGCAGAAGTGCCCGCCGGGTATTCCTATGCACGTGTTCTTTCAGAAAGCAAGGACGGTTACACGTGGTGTATAACTCCTCCGGGAAACGTTACGCCCGGAAGCGCCAACAATTCGGGAACCGGCAGGGAAGACAAGGTTGCAGAATTCAAGGAAAACGACCCTTATGGTTTCGGTATGGCCATCCTGGGAATGGGAATCGTATTCAGCTGCCTGATTTCGTTATATGTGTTCTTCCATATATTCGGATATTTCTTTAAGAAAAGGAATGAAAGCAGAAAGGAAGGCAACGCTACTGCGGGGTCCGGAGAAAACGGCAATGTCGTCAGTGCGGAATCCCTCCGCGAGGTTTATATGGCGGTAATAGCCTTAGGACTGAACAGGGCAATGGGAAACCATGACGAGGAAAGCGGAATAATAACCATAAAATCGTGCCGTTCCAATTGGAATCCGCGGATTAGCGGTTAGCAGAATGGTCAAACCGTAAAAAACTGAGCTAAAAAGGAAGCAAGGCGCGCAGCATATATAGCTTTAGATTCATATAACATTGGATAGATTTTAGAACCATAGTAAAATAACAATGAGAACTTACAAATACCAGCAAGGTTCCGACGAACTTACTGTAACAATCGATGAGAAAGCCGGTACGATAGCGAAAATATCTTCCACAGCAGGAAATATCACGCTTCCCGACGGCTGCACGAACGAGATGTTTGCCGCCATAGCCATGGCGACATACGAGACGTTGAACAATGAAGTTCATGACGAGGAAAGCGGTGTTATTACGTATGAGAACAAACATACGCAATGGAACGAATATTCCCTTAACTTCAATGCTGTAAACAAATAATCCAAAAACCAGAAAATAACAACAAAGACAATGAAACAATACAAGTATCGTGTAAACGGCCAGACTTATGACGTTGTAATAAACGAGATAAACGGCAAAAACGCAAAAGTTGAAGTTAACGGTATCTCTTTCGATGTTGAAATGGAAGGCGAAGGCGGCGAAGGCATACCTTCAATCTCGGGTATTTCAGTAGCTTCCGACAGTGCAGTTTCGGCAGCTCCTGCTTCCGCTCCTGCCACAGCAGCTCCTGCGCCTAAGGCAGCACAGCCGGCAGCGTCGCAAACACCGGGCAAGGGCACTCCGCTCAAAGCTCCGCTTCCCGGAGTAATAACATCGATTGAAGTTGCAGTTGGCGACGCGGTTAAGAAAGGACAGACAGTCGTTGTGCTCGAGGCTATGAAAATGCAGAACAACATCAATGCCGAGAACGACGGAACGGTTACTTCAATTACCGTAAACAAGGGCGATTCCGTAATGGAAGGCACTGTTCTCTTAACAATCGGATAACTTTTCTAAATGCACGATTTAGGGCTTTTTCTCTCTTCGAAGTTCAACGATTTTCTTACGTACACAAGTTTTGCCTGTGCCTCGTATGAAAATCTGGTAATGATTCTTTTCGGCATGTTCTTTATATGGCTTGCCATAAAGAAAGACTTCGAACCGTTGCTCCTCATACCTATCGGTCTGGGAATAATACTCGGAAACATCCCTTTCAAGGCTGTGGGGCTTGAGATTGGCCTTTATGAAGACAATTCGGTTCTGAACACCTTTTACCAGGGAGTCAAGGGAGGATGGTATCCTCCGCTTGTATTCCTCGGGATAGGTGCAATGACCGATTTTTCCGCGCTGATAGCGAACCCCAAGCTGCTTCTTGTAGGCGCAGCCGCGCAGTTCGGTATATTCGGGGCATATATGCTTGCCCTGTTGCTGGGTTTCGAGCCCAACCAGGCCGCCGGAATAGCCATTATAGGCGGTGCCGACGGTCCTACGGCCATATTCCTTTCGTCAAAGCTCGCTCCCAACCTTATGGGTGCGATAGCCGTGTGCGCTTATTCCTACATGGCGCTTGTGCCGGTGATACAGCCGCCTTTAATGCGGTTGCTCACTACAAAGAAGGAACGTCTGATAAAGATGAAGCCAGCGCGCCACGTTTCGCAAACCGAGAGGATAATTTTCCCTATAGTAGGACTGTTGCTCACAACATTCATAGTGCCGTCGGGCCTGCCGTTGTTAGGCATGTTGTTCTTTGGCAACCTGTTGAAGGAGAGTACAAAAACCACTCGCCTTGCCAAGACGGCCGGAAGCGCCTTGAACGACATCGTCGTGATGTTGCTCGGGCTTACGGTAGGCTGTTCCACGCAGGCCGACGTGTTCCTCACGCGTGACACGATATTTATTTTCCTGCTCGGTGCGCTCTCGTTCATAATAGCCACAGCTTCGGGAGTGTTGTTCGTTAAGGTATTCAACCTGTTACTGCCCGAAGGCAAGAAGATAAACCCGCTCATAGGCAACGCCGGCGTATCGGCAGTGCCTATGGCCGCCCGAATATCCAACAAGCTCGGCTTGCAATACGACAGCAGCAACTATCTGCTCATGCACGCAATGGGGCCGAATGTGGCCGGTGTAATCGGGTCGGCAGTTGCAGCAGGTGTGCTTTTGGGATTCTTGAGTTAACCATACATCCGTTCTGTTTGCCTCATAAGTAAGCAGAACGGATTTTTTATGCCCATATGTTAAAATACCGTCGCTCGAAAGCGGGTTGATACAGACAAAAAGCGACATTTGTAAGGTCTTGATTTTCAGTAGGGTTTGGAGGAATGAAAAATTAGTGCCTTGTTTTTTGAAAAAGGTCGGACATATTTTGAAATATCTCAGACCTAATTTTGTTTTTCTCCTATCCCGTTTTTATTTTGCAATGTTAAAATCCTGCGTTTTGCGCGCTCACGGCTTACGCGCCTTATGCTGTTTGGCGTGTGTGCCTTGTGTGTTTGCCTGTGTGGCCCGGCATACAAGCCTGCCGGTAAGCCGGGGCTTAGTTTAACCCAAAACGGTCATTAGGAAATTAAGTAGTAACATCGAGTGCGGTTCCTTCGCCAACTTACGCACTTCTGCCGTCATCTGTCTTTGCGCCCGGCTTCGCCGTAGCCCGCTACGCCTTCAGCAGGGCGTAAAGCTATCTGCCAGGCATAAGCACGCAATTCGACGAAGCCTAATGACCGATTTGGGTTGAATGTGCGAAACGGCCTTTCTCTCACCCCGCGGCCTTGCTGTTGTGACCTTTTAGGCAAAAATGCGGCGAAAAACTTTGTTATTCGCTTGTCGTTTCATTTAACTTTCATTATTTTTGTAAAATCGGAAAATACGGGTGGCCTCTGCTAAGCGGCGCTCTTTCCCCGGCTTGTACGGCCGGGAGTTTTGTGCCCTCTGTTTTTTCCGCCGGTCCATGAAAACAAATTAAACGTAAAAATGAATATGAAAAAAATTGTAGCGCTCTTGTCCCTGCTTTTTGTCTTTACCGTTACATACGGTGCTTCCATAATCAGGAACGCGGCCCCGGCCGACACGAGCCAATGGATTTGTTTCCGCAAGGTAATCAACGTAAAAGGTAATCCCTCGAAAAACAAGTTGCGTATCGCAGCCGATTCCAAGTACTGGCTGTGGGTGAACGGCGAACTCGAAGTTTACGAAGGCGCATTGAAGCGCGGCCCAAATACGAAGGATACTTATATCGACAACATAACCCTCAAGAATTTAAAGGAGGGCGAGAACACCATAGCCGTGCTCGTGTGGTATTTCGGCAAACCTGGATTCAGCCACCGCACTTCACCGTGCGGCGGATTGTATTTCGACCTCCGCGTGGGGCGTGAACGCTTCGGCAGCGACGCTTCCTGGCTTACCGTAATGCACCCGGCGTATTACCTGCCTGCAGGCGAGATTCCCAATTTCCGCCTCAGCGAGTCGAACATCGGCTTCGACGCTCGCAAGGACATAAGCAACTTCTTCAGTACGGAGTTTGACGATTCGTCATGGCAACACGCCGTTGAGGTAGACGCACAGACGGCCGACTGGAACAACTTCGTCGACCGCTCCATACCGATGTGGAAAAACTACGGCCGCCGCCGTTACGCTTCCGAGCGTCGTGAGGGTAACAAGGTTATTTGCACACTGCCGTATAACGCACAGGTGTCGCCCGTTCTCAGGGTCAAGGCACCGGCCGGCAAAGTTATCGACATACGCACCGACTGCTACCGCACGGGTGGCGGAGAGACTAACGTGCGTGCCGAATACATCACCCGCGACGGCGAACAGGAATACGAAAACCTCGGCTGGATGAACGGCCACGAGATAATCTATACCATTCCCGACGGCGTGGAGGTTCTGTATCTCGGATATAGGGAAACGGGTTACGATTGCGACTTCTCGGGAATCTTCGTTTGCGACAACCCCGACCTAAACCGCCTGTGGCGCATGTCGCAGCGTACTCTGTACATCACCATGCGCGACAACTATATGGACTGCCCCGACCGCGAGCGCGCACTCTGGATAGGCGACGTGACTAACGAACTTGTCGAAGCGTATTATTCCCTCTCGCCGAGCGCAAACCTGCTCACACGCAAAAGCCTTATAGACTTTACCGGCTGGCAAAAGCCCGACAGCGTGCTTTATGCACCCGTACCCCAAAGCAACTGGGACCAGGAACTGCCCATGCAGTCGATGGCCATGATAGGTATGGGAGCATGGAACTATTACCTCGGCACGGGTGACGTACAGACCATTCGCGACATCTTCCCCGCGGCAAAACGTTACGTACACATGTGGAAATTCCAGCCCGACTGGCTTATAACCTACCGCCGCGGCGGCTGGGACTGGGGCGATTGGGGCACCGACGCCGACATGCAGGCCATGTGCCAGCTGTGGTATTCCATTACGCTCGAGTATTATGCGCGCCAGGCCGAGCTGATAGGCGAGAAGGAAGAGGCCGAATGGGCACGCGCCACCAATGAAAAGTTCAAGAAAGCCATTCACGACGCCTGCTGGACGGGGACGGCCTACCGGCACCCGACATATGAGGGAAAAACCGACGACCGTACGCAGTCGCTCGCCGTATTGTCGGGCGTGGCTCCCGAAAGCGAGTACCCGCAGCTGCGCGAGATATTCAATACCGTCGAGTTTGCCAGCCCGTACATGGAACGTTACGTGCTCGAAGCCATGTGCGAGATGGGCAATATACAGGATGCCTTCAACCGTATGGAGAGACGTTACAAGCCAATGGTCGACAGCAAATACTCTACACTTTGGGAGCTCTTTACATATTCAGGCAAGGACGGCTCGAGCTACAACCACGCATGGAGCGGCGCGCCGCTCATCATCATGTCCAAGTACGTGGCCGGCATACACATCGTGAAACCCGGCTTCAAGGAGTTCAAGGTGTGCCCCGAGCTTTGCTCGCTCAACAAGGTCTACGCCGTGGTGCCCACGTCCTATGGCGACATATCGCTGAACGTCGATAAAAGCAGCGGTTACTCGCTCCGCCTCGTCGTTCCCGAAGGTACGTCGGCGCAAGTGTGCCTGCCGGCACAGTACAGCGGCTTCCTCATGAACGGCAAGCCCGCAAAACTGCAGAAAACCGACGACGGCAAATACTACACCGCCAATGTCAAGGCTGGAGCCTACAGTTTCGTAGCCCGGTAACGCAAGAATTGTACAATATAATATCATCATACACTTGTGCCCCGCATTCCTTAAACGTGCGGGGCACATTTTTTAATGTCCGCTCCATGCCGGGTGCAGTCTTTGCCCCGTCGCCCGCCCGGCAAAAAACGTTGAAAACCCAAGGCGTGGAAACGGGCATTTTCGGGCTGAAAAATTGAAAACTCATTTTCAGTTCGTAAACCCCACATGGGAGCAAATAAAAATTATGTCCGACATAATTCAAAATATGTCTGACATATTTTAAAATATCTCAGACATATTTTCGCGCCCCTGAAAACTACATTGAAACAAACCCTAAAAATGCAGACAAAAATGTAAAACAAAAGGGCGCGTTTGCAGGTGCGGGCTTTATTTGTTAAATTTGCAGAAGATACGCACTGCCGCTGCGGCATGATTCCGTTGATATGCGCGTACCCTTATGCCGGCACACGTGTGTACGTGCTCATGTATGGGTGTATGCGGTTGCGGCGGGGCGGCGTTTCAGTTTTCCATGTTTCAATAAAACAATACCGTAAATGGGAGTTACCCTTGTGATTCTTGCTGTATCGGCAGTATTCTTTGCCTTGGGCAAAGTCCGTTCCGACATCGTGGCCTTGTGCGCCCTCATCTGCCTTATGCTTTTTGGCATTCTTACCCCGCAGGAAGCCCTTTCGGGCTTTTCGAATTCGGTGGTGATTATGATGATAGGCCTTTTCGTGGTAGGCGGTGCTGTGTTCCAAACGGGGCTTGCGCGGATGATGGGCGGCAAGATAATGGGAATGGCCGGAAACAGCGAGTTGCGCCTGTTCCTGCTCGTAATGTTAGTTACAGCCGGAATAGGGGCTTTCGTGAGCAATACAGGCACGGTGGCCTTGATGCTTCCCATTGTCGTAAGTCTTGCGGCCAGCGCCAAAATGAGCGCGAGCCGGCTGCTTATGCCTTTGGCTTTTGCGAGCAGCATGGGCGGCATGCTGACGCTGATAGGTACGCCTCCCAACCTTGTTATACAGGAAACGCTTACAGAGAATGGCTTTGAACCGTTGTCGTTTTTCTCATTTCTGCCTGTGGGTTTGATATGCCTGGGGGTGGGAATAATAGTGCTGTTGCCTTTGAGCCGCTGGGTGCTGTCGAAGAAGAAAGAACGTAAATCGCAAGGCGCGGCCGACGGGGGAAAGACGCTCGACCAGCTGGTGGAAGAATACCGCCTGGAAGACAACCTGTCGGTGCTGCGTGTGAATGGCAAGTCGCAAGTCATAGGTAAGACGATAGCAGAACTCGACATACGCAGCCGCTACGGGCTTTCGATACTCGAAGTGAGGCGCGAACCGGTGCGCGGAAAAAGACTGATGAAGAACGTGGAGCAAACTCCCGCCGGACCGGGTACAAAGCTGCGCGAAGGCGATTTGCTTTACTTCATAGGCGACAAGGACAAGGCTTCAGGTTTTGCCGAAGAATATTCGCTGGAAACATGCGTGACATCGGCACAACAAGGTTCGGAGAAAAAGGGCGCGCTCGACTTTTACGACATAGGTATAGCCGAAATAGTGCTTCTTCCAAACTCGCCGCTTGTAAACCGACTGCTTAAAGAGTCGGGCTTCCGCTCGAAGTACAGCATAAACGTGATAGGCATACGCCGCCACGGGCAGTATATAATGAACCACCTGCCGGGAGAGAAACTGCATTCGGGCGATGTGCTGCTGGTTCAGGGAACATGGAGCAACATAGCGCGTCTGAACAGCGAGGACGAGCGGTGGGTGGTGCTCGGGCAGCCGCTGAAGGAAGCTGCAAAGGTTACGCTTGATTACAAGGCGCCGGTGGCTGCCGCGATAATGCTTGTTATGATTGCAATGATGGTGTTCGACTTCATTCCCGTCGAGCCTGTAACGGCAGTAATGATTGCGGCCGTGCTTATGGTGCTGGCCGGGTGTTTCAGGAATGTCGAGGCTGCATACAAGACGATAAACTGGGAAAGCATAGTGCTTATCGCGGCTATGATGCCCATGTCGGTAGCTCTGGAAAAGACCGGCGCGTCGACAATGATTTCGCATTCGCTGGTTAACGGCCTGGCAGGCGTGGCCGGTCCGGCCGGACTGCTTGCTGGCATTTATTTCACAACGTCATTGCTCACGATGTTCATAAGCAATACGGCTACTGCCGTGCTCATGGCTCCCATAGCCCTGTCTTCGGCAACGGAGTTGGGCGTCAGTCCGTATCCTTTCCTTTTTGCAGTGGCCGTGGGTGCGAGCATGTGCTTTGCCTCTCCGTTTTCAACGCCTCCCAATGCGCTGGTAATGCAGGCCGGGCGTTATACGTTCATGGACTACGTAAAGGTGGGCTTGCCGTTGCAGTTGATAATGGGTATAGTAATGGTGCTCGTGCTGCCTTTGCTGTTCCCCTTTTAAGCATTTCGTTTTTTGTTGGTTCGAGTCTGCGGATTGAAAATAAAAATGCTAATTTTGAATTGAAATAAAACATTGTGCTATGAGATTAGTAAGATTGCTGTTGGTGTCGGCCGTGCTTTTTGCCTGCACCGGCGCACAAGCTCAGGAAATAGTTTATAAATATCGCGTATACCTGAAGGATAAAAAGGAATCGCCTTATAAAAAGAGCCGGCCGTTGGAGTTCTTGTCGCAAAAGGCTCTCGACAGGAGGGCCAAATGGAAAATAAAAATCGACGACAAGGACCTTCCCGTGTCGCCGGCATATCTGAGCAAGCTGGCCGTGAACGGGACTAAGGTCCTTTGCATGAGCAAATGGAACAATACCGTGCTTGTCCAGAACACCGATAGCGCAAAGTTGGAAGCCTTGGCCGGGTTGCCCTTTGTTAGCAAGGTGCAGAAGGTCTTTGCCGGCACGCTCTATGAATATCCGGATGATATAAAGGAAAAGCGCCTTGCCGAAATAAAAGACTCGCTCGCTCATTCAGCTACTTTTTACGGCGCGTCGTTCGACCAGGTACACCAGCTTAACGGGACACTGCTGCATAACGCCGGCTTCCGCGGCAAAGGCATGACCATTGCAATAATCGACGGAGGATTCCATAACGCCGACGCAATGAAACTTTTGGATAACGTGAAGATACTTGGAACGCATAACTTCGTGCGCCCAAATCAAAGTGTATATGACGAAAACAGCCACGGGATGAGCGTCTTGTCGTGTATCGGCGCGAATAAGCCTAATGTACTTGTAGGCACGGCGCCAGAAGCGGAGTTCTGGCTGCTTGTTAGCGAAGACAGTTACTCCGAGACACCGGCCGAAGAGGATTATTGGGCGGCGGCTGTGGAGTATGCCGATAGCGTGGGCGCTGATGTGGTTAACACTTCGTTGGGATATAATGATTTCGACGATGATTCGATGAATGTAAAGTATTGCGAACTCGACGGCAAGTCACGTCTTAACAGCCGTTCCGCTTCGCTCGCCGCTTCGCGCGGACTCATGCTCGTGCACAGCGCAGGCAATTCCGGCAACGACAGTTGGAAACTGATAACTCCGCCCGCCGACGCTTTCGATGTGATTACAGTGGGCGCTGTTGTTAGGAGTGGGGAGAACACTCTGTTTTCTTCTTTGGGAAATACGGCCGACGGGCGTATTAAACCCGACGTTATGGCTATGGGACAAGCTTCTGCTGTGGCTCGAAGCGACGGGCAGGTGGGCCATGCAAGCGGTACGTCGTTTTCTTCACCTATAACGGCCGGCATGGTGGCTTGTTTAATGCAGGCTTTGCCCGAATACAAGCCAGAGGAGATAATAGATTTGTTGCACAAGAGCGGAAACTATTCCGAACATCCCAACAACATATACGGATATGGCATTCCCGATTATTGGGAAGCCTACCTGAAAGGGCGATACCGCAAATGAACGCTGCCGTTTCCTTATATGAACTGACTTGCAGGATACGCAACGCTATTAGCACGCAATTGCCGGGCTCGTATTGGGTGCGTGCGGAAATCAGCGAGGGAAGGCAAAACGCCAACGGCCATTTTTATTGCCGCTTTATAGAGAAGAATGCTGCGGGAACAGACATCGCGTCGGCTGCAGGAATTATATGGGCCGGCACATACGTAACCCTTCGTGCGAGGTTTGAGAGAGAAACCGGGCAAAGGTTCGGGGCGGGCATTAAAGTGCTTGTCAGGGTTAGGATAAACTTCCACGAACGTTACGGGTTGTCGCTGCTGGTAGAAGATATTGACCCTTCTTACACGCTCGGCGACATGGTTCGCCGCAGGAAAGAGATTATAGACAAACTTACTGCCGAAGGCGTTGTTAACCTTAACAAACAACTGGTACTTCCCCGTCTGCTTTTGCGCATAGCTGTAATAACGAGTGAGACAGCTGCCGGATTCGGAGATTTTTGCAACCATTTGGCCCACGGCGGGCACATGTTCAATATTAAGATAAAGTTGTTTCCTGCCATAATGCAGGGCGATAAAGTAGAGCAGTCCGTTATTAACGCGCTCAATGCGGTATTGGCCGAAAGCAAGGACTGGGACGCCGTCGTTATTATTCGCGGCGGCGGCGCGGTAAGCGATTTGAACGGTTTCGACACTTATCTTCTTGCGGCCAACGTAGCCCAGTTCCCTCTGCCTGTAATTACGGGCATAGGGCACGACCGTGATGAAACCGTTCTAGACCTCGTTGCCAACGTGCGTTGCAAGACTCCTACGGCCGTGGCCGATTTTCTTATAGAGAGGTTATCGAAGGAATTGGAACTGCTCGAGAATTGTGCGGCAACGCTCAAGGTTTGTGCCCAAAACAAACTTAACGCACAGTTACAACGCATGGATTCGTTCGTGGCATTGATACCGTTGGTCTTTTCGCGGGTAATAGACAAGGAAAAAGCCCGCTATAGGATATTGTCGGAAAGACTGCCTAATGCCATACAGAATGTATGCCGCGGAGAATGTTCCAGATGTGAGCGTCTGGTAATGCGTATGGAAATGAATACTAAAAGTATGATTGCAAATATGCGGAATCGCCTGCTGCATGAAGCGGAAAGGCTGCAATTTGTAGTACCGGCAGTATTGTCACGCCAGAAACAGCGTCTCGAAAGTTGCGAAAGAGGTATAAGGCTTGCACAACCCGAGCGGGTTTTGAAACTGGGATTTTCTTTAACCTTGAAAGACGGTAAAGCCGTTACCGATGCTTCGCAGCTCTCTCCCGGCGACAGGATAGTAACCAGGCTGTCCAACGGAGAAGTGACCAGCAGGGTAGAGTAGCCAATATGAGATTTACGAAACCAAACAAGTTTAAACAGGAAACAGGATTATATGCAAAACGAACCGACAAATTACGAACAAGCCATGGCCGAACTGGAAAACATCGTGGCCAAAGTTGAGAACAACGAGATGAACATCGACGACCTTACGGCACAACTAAGCCGTGCACAGCAACTCATTAAATTTTGCCGCGGGCGTCTGCTCAAAACCGAAGAAGAAGTGAAGAAAATATTGTCTTCCGATACGGATGTACAGGAAAATCCTGCTGCAAATGTCAATGCCGGCTTATAAAATCGCGCAATTTTATGAGCAATAGGCGTTTTAATGGCCTCGTACATCGGCAGGCAAAAGCAAAATCGTTATCTTTGCCCGCGGAACAGGCCGTTAAAACGAGTGTGTCGATTAATAAAAACAGCCTCATAAAGTAAACAGGGAAACAGCGCTCCTATATTATGGGCGTTTCCGTTATGTTGTATCCAGAATAAAACGTTCACAACATGGATAAGAAAAAAATCATCATTCCGGCAGTTATAGTTGTAGTTCTGTTAATTGCAGGCCTGGCGTATCTGTATGTAAGTCTCCAGACGCAGAAGAAAAACAACGCCGAGTTGAAGCAACTGGCCGATATGGACAAGAAAGAAATGGAGAACGAGTACGCACAGTTCGCCTTGCAATACGACGAGCTTAAACGTTCAATAAAGAACGACTCGCTCATGGAGCAACTGAGCAAGGAACAGCGCCGCACGCAGGACCTGCTGGCCGAACTCAAGCGCGTAAAGAGCGATGACGCAGCCGAGATAACGCGCCTTAAAAAGGAGTTGGCCACAGTGCGCGCCGTATTGCGCAGCTACATACTTCAGGTCGATTCACTGCAACGCCTGAACACAGCGCTCGCCAATGAGAACCAACAGGTTAAGGCGCAGTACAACGACGCCACAATGCGCATAAGCAGTCTTAACACCGAAAAGGCGAACCTTACCGAAAAAGTGGCAATAGCCTCACAGCTCGACGCTACCGGAATATCCATAGCGCCGCAGAACAAGCGCGGCAAGAAAGCAAAGAAGGTTAAGGACGTAAGACGTTTCGTTGTCAATTTCACTATTACAAAGAACATTACGGCCGCTACGGGCAACCGCCAGGTTTATGTGCGCCTGTTGCAACCTACCAACAGCGTGGTTAACGCTTCCGGCTCGTTCGATTACGAGAACCGCTCGCTGCAGTATTCGGCCACCAAGGTCATAGAATATACCGGCGAAGAGCAGGCAGTAACGCTGTATATCCCGGTAAACGAAACACTTGGCAAAGGACAATACCGCGTGGACATATTTGTTGACAACAACAATGTCGGAACCGGTACGCTCTTGATGGAGAAATAATTTTTACGGAACAAAGACTTGCGGCTGCCTCCGGGTTTACGGAGGCGGCCGTTTTTGTTTGTGAAATCCCGTCGGCCGATATGCAATTCGGACAAAGCGAGACGCAAAATCAGGGTAAGAAAAACGGGCTTTCAGACGGTAAAAAATGTATGCTCATTTTCAGAAGGTTATACACAGGTCGGAGAAAAGAAAAAATTCAAGGCACATATTTTAAAATATGTGCCTTGAATTTTAAAATATCTCAGACCTATTTTATGCCTTCCGCGAACACAGGTAAAACAATACGGACAGAAACGGATAAGAAACCGTGACTCTTTTTTTATCCTCGGATGTTAGGCGAAACGAAAGCGGCCGCCGGCCGTTTTTGGTGCATGTATATTCCTGTTGCAACTTATGCGGGTGCGTTACGTGGCATGTACGTTCCGCTCCCTCGCAATTGCGGCACAAATTAAGCCCGTACACTGCATGTGCACGGGCTTAGTTGTATGCTTTCGACAGTAAGTGTTATCTTGTGCCTACAATCTTTGTGGGTGGAAGCTCGGCGTTGCGTTTTTCAACGGCCTTCACCACGTTTTCGGCAAGGGTGCGGAACGCTTTTCCTGCAATCGAGTTCTCGTCAAGGGCCACGGGCTCGCCGTTGT
>ULUV01030124.1_pt1 | contig 19503 bp, 20 predicted proteins | sample 1958921 | NCBI WGS metagenome assembly ULUV01 (sample SAMEA4835772, study PRJEB28245) | human gut metagenome | biome: gut microbiome; material: fecal sample | place: Denmark | collected 2008
CAGAAGACGCTAAGCCCTGTACGAAAAAAAACGAAGAAATTGTATTTGCTACAGAAATGGGTGATATGATTATAGTTGATGTACCCGGCTTTGGAGAAGCTAATTCTCCAAATATTGATAACATGGACTACATGGAGAATATTAATAAAATTGCTTCAGATGCTCATCTGCTCATTATGGTCTTAGCTTGTAATGATAAAGCCTTGGAGTTAGAAGAAAAATTTCTAAATAAATGGAACGCTGAAAAATCATTATCTAATATTCCTGTATTAATTGTTATAAACAAAATTGATTGTGCTAAACCAAGTAAAGAACCTCTTCCTAATAAATTAAATTTGGATAATCCATCGTCAGCCAAGGAGGCATTTATAAAAAGCTATTTCGATTATCTATCTACGATTCCTGTATTTAGTCAATATAAATATGCGAAGTTAATTTTCCCTTTTTGTGCGGGAGAATTTCAAAGTGACCCGAAATATGGTGTCGATGATATTAAAAAAGCTATTAATGATAGACTTCCACAAATTCTGTCTTTGGTACTGGATCGAAATGCCATATCTTTGGAAGAGAAAGCCAAAGCTGTAATAAAATACTATGCTGGGGCAGCCGCTGCTATCTGTTTTCAACCCATTCCTCTGATTGATTCATTTCTTATAGCTCCTGTTCAAATTGGTATGATAATTCATATAGGAAATATTCATGGAGTTAAAATAACAAAATCTATTGCAGCCGGACTTCTAAGTACTATTGGATTGGGATTTGCAGGAAACACAGTGTTCTTAAATCTTTCTTCAATTTTTCCTTTTGTCAAACAGTTGCTTGGACCTGCTATAGCCTTTAGTTTTACTTATACAATGGGACTAATTTTTAATGAATTGATTAAGAATAAAAATTTGAATCCAACCAAAGAAGAAATAAAAGCTCTTGCAAAAAAATTTAAGGCAGAAACCAAAAAAGAGAAAGAACGATATGAAGAAGAGCAAGCAAATAAGTAAGTAACAATAAGGGTTGTATTTTCCAATTAATTATAATGTTAGGTAGTACAACCCTTTTTGTGTTTACCCGATAAACCTCCCAATTTCCGTAATCTGTTTTTCCGTCTGGGATTTCATACTTTCCAACCTTTCATTCTCCTCATTCAGCTTTTGAATCTGACTCTTATTCTCCGTCATGCGGTTACAAATATCGTCTGCACGGATTCTGTTTTTCGAGGGCAGAAACGAACACTATGTTAGTTAGCCTCCTCGATACGGCTTTGAAATGATTTGTCTGAAAACAGAACTTTCTATTTTTGAATATTTATAAGCTCCGAATACCTCACCTCCACGTTTGGATTATCCGTGGTAATTCACAAAATCATAAGACCTATTTATAAGATAAGGCAGATACTTAACGTTATTTATTCGATAGTATCTTAAAAAATGAAGGAGTCATATTTTTTCACGGTATTTTTATAAATCTATTTTTTTAATACCATGATAATATTTATGATTAAAGATAAAATAGCAGCAATGAGTGCTAATACAAATGCAGCTCTGGTCCAGAAAAGAGTATCATACATCACTTTTAGTTCATTTTCATATCTACATTGTTCTATTGTTTTAAAATTGTTTTTATAAACCTCAAATAAATCGGGGACAATAATATAGGAACTATGAAAATTTAATAGAAAGAACTCACTAATATCTTTAAAATCAACATGAAATGATGTTTTTCCTTCAGAAGGATAACCTTTGATATGAGTTGAAGTAGATTCACTCCAATCCTTTATTTTCCCCTTTTTAAGAGTTTGTAAATAGCCTTTTTCTACAAGACGTTCAAAACAATGTGCAATTTTACGTATTTCAGTAGTTAAAAAGGTGTCTATTTCAGTATAATCTTCACCTTTAATATCATCTTCATATTTTATCCAAATTTGATAACCGCTTACATACAAACTTACTATAGATAAATTATTAATTATAACGCTACTAAACACACTTAGACTTGCATGTAATAAAACAAACGCATGATCGTATGTTGTATATATTCTCCCAGAACACAATGCGCTTATAATTTTCTTTTCAGTTTGACTAAACTCTTCCATATTATATGATGATGATATACAAATATATAGCAAAAAATAATTAGGATCAAGTCTTCTGACAAATTAGTTTGTTCTTTTTCATTAATTAAATTACTACTTGTTATATAAGAAAGGCAACAATCTCTTTATTTTTGAATATTAATAAATTCCGAATACTTCACCTTCACGTATGGGTTATCCGTTGTAATAACCTGATGCACCGCCTTCACCTTCTTCCAGAACAGCCAGCGCCGCTTATACTCAATCCACACAGCTTGCCGGAGCGTCACCGGCAAATGGATAGAGCCAACGAGTGAATCCCGTTCAATAACCCCGTGTAACTGGATAAAAGGATTCACCATCGACACCGCTTGAACCCGGAAAGTCACCGAATCCCGCACGACTATCGAATCTCGCACCGTAGCGTTAATCGGAGCGTCAACCTCAATTTCATGTTTGGCTGCCGCTTCCAGATTCTTTATCTTGATACCCATTTCTTTGATTTTCGCAAGGTCATTCGAACGGTAACGCCCAAATTCATCCACACTCAGCCGGAGTGTCTTCACATCCGTTGCCATAGTAGCTGAATCTACCTGCCACTTTTTCATGTCCGATAGCAAAGCGTCGCTATTCTGTTCGTGCTGGTCCCGTTCCTGTTTCAACCGGACGACCTTCCGTTGTTGTAACCACACCATACCAACCAATGCGGCTACAACTACCAATAATATCCCTGTTCGTCTATTCATAAGCGGATATTTGAGGAATAAACCACACAAATTCATCTCTATACATGTCCGGGAACAAAACCATATATCCCTTGCATTTTCTTACGCTATCTGTCAGGTCTTCCAGGACAATACCCGTTTCACCCAACAAACCATCCAGGTGGATTTCGGTCAATTCCGGTGAGGGAATAACAGTAATCTGACTACCTTCCACTATCATAACCATTCTTCTTTAATCATTAAACAATAGCTTAAACTCTTCTTTCCGCCTGCGTTCCAAAACCGCAGACACCTTTCCTTTTATCAGTCGGAAACTGACATACTCCCGGTAAACATCCCGGCATCCGCTACGGAGTTTCTTCACCAACTGGCTTTTCATCACGCGGGTTTCACCCACATTATAAGCCAATATGCCAAGAAGCAGTGAATCCCGTCCAAAACTGCGGAACACGGCACATCGGTGTAATAAATCCGCACGTAGCAATGAATCCGCAGATGCCTCACTCATTTCAGCCGTAAACGTTTCGTTTGCCACCAGCTTGTGCCCGTAACCCACATAGGGATGATGCCTGGCTGTATGTAGTCCCTCGTACCGTTTGATACAATCTACCGACTGTTCAAACAACGACTGGGAAAACACCGATGCGGGTATCAGCCCAAATGCAAGCAGGATAAGTACCATTCTCATTGATGCTTGAGCAATTCCTTTATATCGCCGCGCATTTCCCGGAGGTCGGCTTGAATGGACACAAACTGCGTCATTGTAGCCTCGAATACCGCTTTGTCGAGCTTGATTGCGTCTATCTTCTCGTACTGGTCTTCTATTTTTATTTCCAGTGTAGAACACCGGTCTGTCAGTTCGGCAATTCGGGAAGTGTTAGTAATATGCTGCACGTAAATCGTGATGACAAACGAGAATATCACGAACAGCGAGCGGTAATTGTCTGCAAAAAAATCTTTGACTGTAGTCATAAGTAATTATTGTATTAAAATCGAAAAAGCATCTTTAACAGCCCGGATAAGCATTTCAGCCCCTGCGCTATCTTTGAATATCCCGAATATCACCAGGATAATAATCAGAGCGATATAAACAATCCGCTCCATATTCCGGCGGCTAATCTTCTTCTTCATGGGGCGGTGGAGTTTGAGGAACAACGACATTAAAAATGATATTACCGCCGCCGTCACCTTTCTTTTTATCCTCCCCGGAATGCTTGATAGGATAAAGTTCCATCAGTGCTTTTGCGGCATTCACCGAAACCGCCCTGAGCGGCGCAGGTGAAAGGGCAACCCCGAACTTGTCGATATACTCGTTCTTGGCGGTTTCTGCCATCACTGATTTCAGCGTTTCTGCCACTTGCAGTTTTACAGCAATAGCTTCCGTTTCAATCTTCCGTTCTTCCAGCAATTCACTGATACAAGAAGCTATATGCGATTTGGCAAGCAAACGGCGTGCAGCCAGGGAAAGGTTTTTCTTATTTTCTCCAAACACCTCTCTGTAGCACGCCGTTGCTTGCCCGGCAAATTCTTTATCCCCATTGACGAACAGCTCGCAAAATTCCTTTTCGGCATCTGTCAGCTTTATATCTTTTTCCTGTTCTTCCATGATTATTTTTTCGTCGGAAACAGCCCCATGCAAATAAGATAAGAGACTGTATGTTTCTTTATCACGGAATAGTCTTTTCTTCCCCGGAGAGTTTAACCAGATACGACTTTTCTTCAATTAATTGCTCCATCAGCACCTCATAGAAAACATCGGCCAGAGCGTTGGCGGCAGCCTCTGCATCTGCCAGTGAGTTGATGGTGCGCATGTTAAATGCAATGTTCAGGTCGTAGCCTGAAATGACGGCCATCAGTTCCGTACCGTCATAGTTCATCGCTCCATAGGTCATCCGGTCATCGGTCTTGAAAACAACCGTATCTTCCGTTTTCTGTTGTTCCTCCATAACTTAAATTTTAAAGTGACAGCGTGTTTTCTCTTTCTTCTGAATACAAATATCCCCGCCACCTTCCTGCCGCAACCGGGCAGAGCAGACCGCTGCCACATTCAGAGTAGCGGTCACATCGGCCCCGGCATCGTGGGCATCATCCAACTCGATACCGAGCCGCTCGGAAAGTATCTCCAGCTTGTACGAGGTTACATCCGGCAGATGGGCAAAAGCGAACCTGCCGAGGTCTATCGTATCCACGTAGTGCGGCTGGAAATTCCCGTAGAAATCCACCTTTCCGGCAAACACCTTCTCAAATTCCGGCATCAGCCCGGTGTAGGCTATTAATTGTTGGAGAAACCCGATGTCAAACGTGATATTCTGACCTATCAGTATAGGTTTGCATTGCTGTCCCTTCGACAGGGTATTACGTTTGCCGAACTCAATCACATCCTGCGCCACTTCCTTCAAATCAACCCCTTGGCTATAAAGCATATCCATCGTGATAGCCGAATATGTCAATGCCACCGGTTCATACTTCATGGATATGCCGGCATCTTCCTGAACAAGAGCCTGACGGGTTTTAAGTACCTTACGTTTCGGTGCGCCGCCTATATCCAGCTTCCGGTAAGGAGCGATATACTTCGCATACCGTTCCAGCACTACCCAGTTATCCAACCGCACAGCCTGCATAGCAAGCTGCGTGCAGGCACAGTCTACACAGTTCAGGCCGCCCGTTTCAAAATCCAAAACAATGGCGGTATAAATTTTCGGTTCTACTTTTGGGGCTGCCATAAGCGTATTTTTTGATACATGTCACGAATCGTTTCTTCATACTCCGTCAAAGAACCGTCATTGTCAATCACGAAATCATAAAAGGCTTCCGGCAGTTGCTTCCGGGTTCTGTCCCGGAAAATCCGCTCCTCGTCGATACCCCTGGCAACCAACGTTTCATAGTTACTGCGCACCAGCACCGTAACAATCCTGAAACGATGTCCGTGAAGTTTCTTCAACGCCTGCACACCACTTTCGTCCACAACGTATGTACAATACCCTTCGGGCGGAACTTGGTCGCGCAATGCAAAATATTCATACCCTCCAAACTTGGTATGTGTCAGCATATCGCAAAACGGAAAAATCTGGGTATTCCGGATAAAATAGTAATCTTTTCCATGCGTTTCGTCTACTCGTTTGGGACGTGTCGTATGGCTGATAATACTAAAAACATTCAATTCATCTTGGAGCAGCTTCGACAGATAGGTCTTGCCCGAACCCGAAGCGCCCACAATGGCAATAATCGTAGGTTGCATTACATTACTTGAATTAAAGATGATTTATAAGTCGTCAAACTGTTTGCGCCGGAGTAATCACTATACTTGATAACCACCGACACGATAATCACTTTATTTTTAAGGCTTCCGATAGGGGCCGGGTAATTTTGCAGAAAATCAGACCAGCATACCAGTTCCATCATATCATTATTTTGTTGAAGCATGATTTTGGCAAACTTCTTTTGTTCGCCTGTCATCTTGTCTTTATAGGCTTTCTCTTCGGCCTCGCTGACCGTGGCGCAGACAACAATCCGTTTTCCCTCATTGTCAGAATCAAAAGCCCGCCGCAATTCCATGTAAGAGGCTTTCCCCTTCACTTTCGCTTTCAGCTCAGAGCTATCGAAGATCCTCCGGTAATCTATCGAACCGATACCCGAAACGGCAATCTGTTGCATCGACCAGAAATAATGCTTGCTGATTAACTCGTCCGGAAAATCCTTGTCTGCCAGTTCAAACCCCAACTCACGGGCGGCACGGCTGAGAATGTCGTACCGGTCTGTCACGGACTTTACCTTTTCTATATTGTCGAAACATCCCGCAAGAATCATATTCTTTACATGACGGGCATTCACGGGCACACGGGTAGATTCTTCGGCATTATCCGGATCATCCCAAAACTCATATTTCTTTAGTTTATAGCGGAATATGCGGAAAATAAAATTCTCGATAGAGAGATACTCCCCGTTCCGTTTCCGTTCGTCCACGATGTAATCCACCGCTTTTTTTCCCAGCATTTTAATCCGGGTGAGTGACCAGAATATTTCGTCGGTAGCGTAGTCCGTGAAAAATTGGACTTCGGAAATATTCACGTCGGGCGGCACAATCATCGCCGAACTGCATTGCTCCATTTCCGACATCAAAGCCGGTATCTCCTTGTCGTCTGCCCATTGCAAGGCCACCGTGTAAAATGCAGTCGGATAATTGGCTTTTAACCAGGCGCCTATATAAGCTGTGATTGCGTATGCAGTAGCGTGGGAGGCATTAAATAAATAAGTACCAGATAGTTCTATCATGTCCCAGACCTGCAAAGCATCTTCTTTCGGGCAACCACTCACTTTAGCACCGTTTATAAATTTTTCTTTCATCGCACGGATCTTATCTGTGCGTTTTTTAGAGATAAGTTTTAGCAGATTTACACCTTCACCAAGTGAAAAGCCTCCCAATTCACGGGCTATTTGGGCAACCTGTTCTTGGTAGCAATTATGAACGACCAAACCTCCCACACAAAAACTGTGATTATTCTCAACAGAAATATCGTATGTCCTTTTGATACCATCTTCTTTTACGCTCAAAACCATTCCCCACACATCATGCTCGCAACTACCACCGTATCTTTCTATGGTCTGCAAATAACAAGGAATATTTTTCTTCATCCGGCTGCGTAGGTATTTTGCATTATATTTTGACTGCAATTTCTTAAAATCCACAGTATTGAGGTACATGGACGGAACACGGCAGCCACAACTACGTTTGGAAATATCCGTGAAGCGTTTCTTAAATCCATACTTTAATTTTTTAGTAGCATTATCCCCAAATTTTACACAGTTTACCTTCTGTCCGTTTTCATAAGTTTCAAAATAGGAAGAGGGTATCCTAAAAGATTGTAAAGCATAAAAAATCTGTTTGGCCATATACGGATTGACAATCCTGACCAATCCGTTACTCATACAACCGTCACCTTCAAAAAAGCCGGATAATAACATTAAAGTAGGCTTTATTGGAATAAATTTGTCATAAGACAGACATTCATCCAGTCCGATAAACTTTAAATACTCTTTAAATGGATTCGGACGGGTATGGTTTGACCATGAATCTTTTGTATAAGTCAATCGAACATACCAACAGCGCGTACAAAAATAAACGACACTATTCAGGTCAAAGCATTCATCGAATATTCCTGCAATAGTTTCCGCTTCTGCTTTATTGCGACAAGCTATTGAAGGTGTACCGGTTGGCGCATACGAACCATTCGCCAGATAAATCCCCAAACACCAATCCTTCAAAGTTCCCGTTTCTGTTGCTTCGTCCGACATCCAAAATCCTTTTATCAGGTGTTTCTTTGGAATAAGCTCACCGGCTTCAAACCAACCGTATTGAGTCAAGACCTTGTGGTCTTTTGTACAGACCAGTTCCTCCCCATGAGTAGTACGAACCCGCATGGTCTGTTTTTCCCCTTTACACATTATACAACTGACATATTGATACGTCCCATCCTCAGTCAGCACATAGTCACCCGCTCTGACTTGTTGTATGGGCTTATTACCCTGTTTCGTCCGAATCACGGAATCTTCAGCTATACATAGCTGCCCATACGTGTTTTTCAGAGCCTCATACGTTCCCCAAAGATAGACCGGCGCCACATCACCTCGTTTACAGTTTAAATACCTTTCAGTAGAACCCGCCTCAATAGTGGCAGGCCGGTAAAGCGCATTGGCCGCAATCAGGTCATGGATATTCGTCGGTTTCATATCCATCAGGAACTTAGTCATCCCTTTTGATGAAAACTGAAATACATTTTGGGTAAACCCGTCTGAAAGCAGGCAATAAGTCTTCTCGTCGTCCAGTCCGCCTTTCACAATATCGTCAAACCGTAATCCGGCATCATATACCCGGTTACATTCGTTTATAGTCGATTGGATTTTCGACAGCTCCTTGATTCCGAGGCAGTCATTTTTCAGCAAACCCACTTCATCCAGCGAGTAGCCGTCCAGTTCCGATACCAACACGTCGTCTACCTTTTTTAGGGGAGTGTAATCGAAACATTCCATTTCTTCACCGTCCTTTTGCTCCGGCGTAATCAGGATAGCCGAGGCGTGGATAGAACCCGAACGGGGCTGGCCCATCAAAGGGCGGATGTCCTCAATCACTTGCGGATAGTCCGTAATAAACTTCTTCACTTTCTTATTGGTAAACGCCAGTTTAAACAAGTCCGTCCAGGTCATCTTGTCATCGTCGAATATCGAAGTGATATAATTCACAATATTCAGCGGAACCCGGTGTACACGTGCCACGTCTTTGATAGCGGCTTTGATTTTAAGGGTAGTGAGTGTTCCGGCAGAAAATACCCGCTGTTTCCCGTTGATATTATAACGCCGTTCCAGATATTCTTTCACTTCCTGACGGCGGTCGGATTGGAAGTCGATATCTACATCGGCGAGTGTACCGCCGGGTCCCTGACGGTAACCGTCACTTACCGAACAATCCAGCACCTGAACCGGATTCGTTTCTTGTTTTATACTTACATGCTTTATCTTCATAAGGTCAATCTTTCTTTAGCTATTTGAAAAATGGTCTCCTCTTTCTCGATACCGATAAACCGTCGGCCCGTGTTCCGGCAGGCAATTCCCGTCGAGCCGCTGCCCATCACAAAATCGACCACCAGGTCACCCTCGTTGGTATAGGTGCGGATAAAATACTCCAGCAAAGCAACCGGCTTTTGGGTAGCGTGCAGATAACAGGTCTGTTTGTCCGTGCTGTATTTCAATACCGACCGGGGATAGCGTTCCGTACTGTCATAGTCCGTGTATAACCCGTGCTCCCGGTATATGTCACCTTGGCTGCATTTCTGACGATGCACGGAAGCCACCACCTTCCGGCTGTGTCCCGCTGTTTTAATAGGATGATAAAGAGGTAACTTGTGATAAAAGACCAATATGTCCTCATGGCTTTTCAGAGGCATCCGGTTCGCATTTAGAAAACCGGTAGCTGTAGTCTTTTCCCAAACCCAGCTATACCGCAAACGCCGCAAGTTGGAATTTCCCAATGCGCTTGTGAAAGGTTGCTGACAAAAAAGAAGCACCGGAGTACGGTCACGGCATACGCCGCGTATGGCATTCCACATCAGCGGAAAATCAATCACTGAATCCCAGCGGCAATGTGTTGTGCCGTATGGGGGATCAGCGAGAATCAAATCGGCTTTCACTCCCCGGTCAGCCAGAAAAGGCAGAACTTCGAGGCAGTCGCCGTGATACAAAAAAGTATTATTGTCTATCTCGGTCGGATGGAACATGGTTTATATAGTTAATCGTCCACAAATAATCTTTATGGTCGAACACTACATCGTCACCATCTTTCAATTCATCGGCATATACTATCATCTCTTCCTCATCCCGCACGACAAGCAATTGAGCATCCCGGTCGAAACGGACGGTTTTACCGTTTTCCAGTTCAAACTCCACATACTCATCCGACTGCAATTCTCCGGCGAGTAACGTCGCTTGGGCAGGATAAAGCCCGGCACGTTCGGGAAGCAGGAAACGTTCGAAAAGTAGGTCATACTTGATAGGGTCTATCAGGGTTATCCCCATCAGGTAAAGAGCCAGGCAACCACCGGCAGAGCCACGCCCGCAGCCGACGAGAATGCCATTACTCCGGGCCCAGTTTACCGTGTCGTACTGGACCAGCATGTAATCCACATTATCGGTCGATTCCAAAATGTAAATCTCATGTTCCAACCGTTTCCGGTAAACGGCTTCTTCACCTTTAGGGACTAACCGCTGGAAGCCTTCTTCCAATAAGGATAGAAACATGCTGTGCCGGTCGCCGTATTTCGTCTTTTCCTCGGCTGTCATATCATACCTCGGCATAAAATTCCGATCAGTCTCATAACCCGCATCAGCTCCTTCAGCAATCTCAACCGTATTCCGGCACATCTGTTCAAACAAGGCTTTTACATCCCATTTCTCACTATCGAACAACGACTCAATCACAGAAAAATGTTCGTCTATATCCTTGAAATATTGTTCATCGCTCTGTTCGTGCGCCGCACCGGTAGCTATTTTGTTCAGAACAATCTTGTTCCGGGCATCATCCCCGTCCAGATAGTAATTGTCACATATTAGTATAGGCTCTATCTCGAATGAAAAGGTGAACGGATCAGCAAAATTTTCAAAATAACAAGCCACCGATTTTAATACTTCCACATCGATACGTTCCGCCTTGTACTCCGTCAGGTCAATCTGGAAATAAAGTTTCCCACTGCAACCTTCTTCTTTCCCGATAGCTGTTTTCAGTTTCCGAACGACATCCGGATTCCTTCTCAGCCAGTCCCCCGAACGTTTCCCGAAAACAAGGACATTCCCCCCGGCATGGTCGGTAAGTTGCCGGAGCGTCAGCGTATGCTCCTCACTATCCACCATTACCGCCTTTTGGATGCGCAACAGATTACGGAGCCCATTTGGGGTTTGGCAATACAATTTCATTTCAACCGTTTCATCCCCGTGGCGAAGCCGGAACGAATACCCGAAAACATGTTTTAATCCGGCTGCGGAACATTCTTTCTGTAAATTCAATGTGGCACCCATCGTATTGTAATCGCAGATACCGATAGCCGTATGACCGAGATATTTCGCCTTACGTACCCAGTCCGCCAGTTCACCCGAACCGCTCAACAACTCGTAACCGGTATGCACCCCCAGATTGACATACGGTATGTTCAACCGGGTAGGCTGACGTTTGCCTACATATTTCAGCAGGTTGAAATGAAACTCCTCCCGCAAATCGAAATAGTACCAGTTCTTGCCAAAAGCAAAGGCTACATAATAAATATCTTCTTCCATCAGTACGTCCGGGTTCTCCATTAAATTAAAACGGATGTTCCCCTCGTCGCCCTTGAATATAGAACTCACTCCCGAAAGGTCTGCTAAAAACACCTTCCCGAAATCTTCTATCTCAACGACCTCATCATCTATTTGCCGGTATGCTATTCGGTTAGCGTCCAGCCATGCTGTTAATTCTTCCATTATTCTTGTAATTTGGATAATTTATACTCAATAGGTGTTTTCAACCTCTCCGCAAAAATCTCGAATATCTCTTCAAAAGAAAGGTCTTGCCAATCCTTCTCCGGGTTGGGAATATCAGCTACAAACATCTCAAAATAGGGTGCCATTTCCGTTGCAGTCTGTTTGATGGCCGCCACTGCATCCCCGTCATAGCCGATGACCACCGTGCGCACACCTTTCACTTGCAACTTATAAATTTGGGTGAGGGAAATCTTCTTTCCGAAAGTGGCAACCACGGCTATATTCGGGTTTTCATATAAATCCAGCTTGCGTACCAGGGCAACCACATCGAAAATACCCTCCACGATAATCACCGTATCAGTCTCATTTTCGATAATCGAATCGTAGTTATAAAGCAGGCGTACAAAATCATTCTCTCTCGAATTATTGAACCGCCGGATCTGGTACTCACCCCGGCGTTTGGCTTTTCGGTTATAAATATCGATTTCGTCCTTCGGCCAGACATGGCGGGCAACATACCCCACGACATCGCCGCTGTCGATAATCGGGAATATCACATAATCGGTAAACCGGAAATTTAGTTTTCCCGTCGTTCCGACTTCAAAATAATCGTAATCGTCATAACAGAACCCTCTCGATTTCAGATAAGGATGCGTGTACACCCGTGTATAAAAGTCCGGCAATACCACAATCCCCAGCGTATCGTCTACCTCTTCCTCCGTATCGAGCGGAAACAACTGGTTCGTGTCAAGCGGAGTGGTCAGGTCTGCTGTCGGTGTCACCATCAAATCCGGACGTCCGATTTCTTCCAGCAACTTTTCGAGTGTCTGTGTCGAACGTCCGCAACTGAAACAGTGGCTCATAAAAGGCTTCTTGCGCAGGGTTTCTTTGCCGATATACACGCCGAATTTACCTTCTTTCCCGCAATACGGACAGCGGGCGATCAGGTTCTTTCCCGCGCCGTCCCGTTTGGCTCCCAGATGGCGGCTTATCTCTTCAATCAGGAAATCGGTTTCTTGTCTTGATAGTGCCATGTCGTCAGCGGTTTAAGGTTAAACTACGCTGGGCATCAAAGAATACCTCATCGTCGTAATTCGTCGCAATCTTAATCGTATCGCCCTTTTTGAAAAAACGGGATTTGGCAATATGTAACCGCATCACATCCTCGTTCCGTTCCGCAGACGACTGGTTCAGGCTTATTAGGTGGGTACAGGGACGGGATAAACCTTTGGCCTCCGAACAGTTATATTCTGTAAGTACATTCTTTTCGTCATTCAGCCAATCCCGGTTCTCAATAGTCGCCTGATAGGTCACAATCATCCATACTTTTTCGTCTGCCGCAAGGTCTTTCAAATCGTTCGCAACCGCAATTCGTTTACTCCGCTCATATTCGGCGTTCCAAACTCGGCGGCTGGCATCCGTCAGCAAATCCATACTGTCGATGATTACCACGTCCGGCGAATGTCCAGTCTTCTTCCGGTACTCCACAATACCGTTTTTTATATCCAGCGTTGAAACCCTGGCATTGAACCGGGGGAAGCAACGTACCGTGATACTACCGCTCAATGCCTCGACCATCTTTTCATAACGCCGCATCTCGGTCTCTGAAATCTTTCCCCGCTCAAAGTAATAAGCGTTTTTAGCTATCAGGCTTCCCGAATACGCATTGAGTGCTTCCTCTTCCGAACCTTCAAGTTGGAAGTGGAGCACGTGCAAACCGTCATCCACGTTGGCACGGGTGCCGATATACTTCACGATATGCGATTTCCCGACACCGGTACTCGCTAAAAAGCATGTGAGTTGTCCCCGTAGGTTCCGTCCGGCATTCAGGGCATCCACATAAGGGATATAAAACCGGGTAACCTGGGGCAAAGCTGATTGCTGTTCCTCAATCTCACGGGCCTGGTTCTGACGGAAACGGGCTATAAAAGTTTTTCCTACATCTACAAACGCCGAGGATTTCAGCGTAAAGCCCGACAACCATTCTGCATATTCCCTTAATAATGCCTCTGCCTTGTCCTGCTTGCTTTGGTTATACAGCTTGCCGACCTCGTTGTACACCGATTGCAACCGGACACCTTTTATATAAGTTTCCAGCATGTCGAGCACCACTTCCGGGTTGGCATCCGCTTCATACTCCTGAAAAGTATTGATTAGCTCTATCGCATCGTAATCCTCATGGAAAGCCTGCGACAAAATCGCATAGGATGGCGGCGTATTATAATTGCGGAAATGGTTCGACAACACTTCTTGAATACGCTGGAAAGAACGGTCCGGCAGATACTCTTTCTCCATATATTGCACCAGAACACCGCACACCGATTCATGCAACATGGCGGTTGCGTATAGCTCATAGAGAAACTCAACGCTCAACGGATTACTTTTCGTCTTACTCATTCCCGTCCTCCTTTGCTTGATATTCGGCTACCCGGATACGGTAAAGCTCCGGGTACAAATGCCGGGTTCTATTTTGGCAGGCATCCGAAAAACGGCACATCCGGCAGGTAACAGAAAAAGGCGTCCAAAGCAATGTCGAAGCGGCACAGATATAATAACCGGCTTCCGTCGATACGGCACGCCGTTTCGTATGCTCTTCCCAGGTAGGATTGATAAAGCGGTAATAAGGATGCACCTGCCGGTCTTCGATAAGTCCCAGCAAATACTCACGGGTAAGGCTGTGCTCTTTCAGCCATCGGTCTTCATAATACTTCTGTCCGGGCTTGCGGGTGACAAAACGCACACACGCACGTTCCCCGAAAGAATGGCTCAACTTCCATTTCAACAAATAGTCCGGTGTAAACCTTGAAACAGCATACACCTGGCAAATACAAAAATCTACAATGCGTTCCAGCCCCACCGTTCCAAACGTAAGCGATAGATATCCCAAACAAGCATCCACCCGTCGTTCCGCAACCTTACCGCCCGGGAAAACAAACCCCGGCAACACCGTGCGGCGCATCAACAGCGCAAACAAACGGCTCATTAATTTACTGTTGCTTTGCATGACCGTCACGGGTTAGTAAACTCCTCATTTGCTTCTTCGCCAAGAAAATACGGCTCTTAATCGTATCCATATTCTTAGTCTTCAAATTCCCGTTCTGAAAAGAAATCTCCACGATTTCCTCCATCTTATATCCGGCCTGTTGCAACAGCAAAGCCTCCTTATGAATAGGCGTCAACTGATCCAGTGCTTCCAGAATATCATCGTTGTAATACTGCTCATAATTATCCATGCCCATACAATTACAACTCACCTGGTCGCCCTCGTTCAAATCCGGCAAATCCGATACATCCACGTTATCGCTTGCCTTCAAACCCGTATTCCGCTTATTCAAATCATACACGTGGCGTTGAGCCACCGCGTAAATCCAACTTTTCAGTGGCCGTTCCGGATTATAAGTTTCGATGTACCGGTAAAAATTCACCAGTACCTCGCTATAATTATCTTCTATGTCACACTCCTCAAAAGTAAACTTGATACAAATACTATATATTAATCGCTTATGCGGTAAAATATATCGGGTGAATAGTTCCGTCCGTCGTTTCACCGACTCCGGATCTAAATCACGTTCGGATGGTAAAGTTTGTTTTTTCACGCTCTTGCCAACATGAAATTGAACTTAAACTTCGTCTCAATCTGTCAGCTAATTAGCGTCAATTCATAATCTTAAAAAATCATTTTTATTTCAATGTTGTATTATTTCATCCGTTTTTCAGGGTGAAATAATACAATATTATACGTTTGTCATATCCGGTATTTATGGCAGTAGTAGGTGTAAATCCAGAAAGCGTCCGCCTCGTCGTCCGTCCGGGGGCGGTAGCCATACTTCGCGACACAGGCATTAATCATATCAATCTTCGTCGCCCGCCCGTTGCCCGTGGCAAACTTCTTCACCGTAGCCACGTTCACAAATGCCGGTTCAGGCAAATTTAGTTCGTCGCACACCTCCAGTAGAATCCCCCGGAACTCCGACAACTTGCGCATATCCGTAAAATGATTGTTTACGTTTATATCCTCGGCTACCACCTGCCGGATACCATGCTGCCGGATAAAACCAATCAACGTGTCACGGAATGCCTTATGCTGCTTATTGTCATTGCGGGCCTTCGATTCATAGAAATTCCAGGCGCCACATTCATGGGTGGAATAATAGCCGCACATCGTGGCTATATCCAACCCAAGCACCTCAGAGCGTGTCAAAGGCTCCCTACTGTACAATCCTTGATTCACCATGCTCTTTACGGATAATAAGTGTATGCGGATAGGCTTCGCTCACGTGCCCGTGCGACACGACCAGCGCAGTAATACCCAACCGGTTCAACGATTCAAACATCTTCATATTCCCTTCTTCATCCACGGCGGCCAGTATCTCGTCCAGCACCAACAGGTCCAGCCCCTTGTCACCCTCGCAATTACTGTTTACCAGCTTCTGCATAGCCAGGATGGAGGACAAATTCACTCTTGCCTTTTCCCCCTCCGAGAACTTGCCGAAGCTGCCACAATCCACCCCGTCACGGACTAACGTCACCGAAATTTTCTCCCGTAACTTGCCTGTTTTCAACACCGTGTAACCCGAAAACTGAATCCGTATATCGCTGCCGATGCTCGCCAAAAACTCATTGGTAATCTTGCTCAGGGCTTCAATCTTGGTATTCGCCAGATACGATTTAAACTGATTGAAACGTTGTTCCTGCTCTTGCAATTGCTTCAACGTCTGTTCAATCTTATCTTTGGCTTTCAATATCTCCGCCGATTTCTTCCGGTAATTCTTTAATGACGCACGCAGCGACTCAATGATTTCGTCCGGTGAGGAAGTGGTGATTTCAGCAATGGTAGCACGCAGCGTCTCAATAGATGACTCGGCAGCCGTAACCTCGTCATTAATGGTCAATTTCTTTCGTTCATTGGTGCGGTAAGCCGCATCGATCAGTTCGAAGGCTTCATCGAAAATCTTACGGCGTACCCCCTCAATATCCTTTTGCAGGGAAATGATTGTTTCTCTGATTTGCTTTTCTTTACAGGACATTGTTTCCAATTCAAAAGTGGCGGTCTGCAAATTTTTTCCGGCTGTAGACAACCGTTGTTGCCATTCATCATTTTTTTGACGGATAGCCTGACGGTCGGCAGTTATCGTGCGTTGTTGCTTCTCCACTGTAATACAATGCTGTTCGGCCTCGGTTATTTCATTCCCAATCAGGACAAGCGAATGTTGCTTCTTTGACAATTCTTGTTGTCCGGCAATCACATCAAACTCCTTGTCAGCAACAAGGAATTGGTGTTTGCAAGCCGGACAGGTAATCGTCCCGGCCAGTTTGTTTTTCAACGATTCCACGGCTGCCGACAAATTGCGGCGTTTAGTGCGAAGTTCTTCACCGGTACGGCTTAAATTATGGAGCTTTATACCCAGAGATTTCAATTCTTCCTCAACAACCTCATTACGGGTTTGATACTGTTTTGTAAAAAGAGCATATTCCGATTCGAGGGCTGTGTACGCATCCGTTAGGCGGGCTTGTTTGTCTGTCGCATTTTTTTGGTTTGTCTGGTGGTTCGCAAGGTTCTTTTCGACAGATGACAATTGTATTTTCTTGGAGTCTATGACCTCATTCCAGTCTGTCAATGTACCGTAAACCGATACCATGATTTTCACCTGCTCCAGAATATCATCCAGCGGTTCGTCTGAATTTTCCAAACCCTGAATTTCAGTATCGGTCTGTAATATATCAGTTCTGGTATTGCTCAACGAAGTCAATTCCAACTTTTTCTCACGGATAAATGCCCGTTTCCCGGTAATAGTCTGTTCAATGGCTGTTATTCTTTCCGCTTTACTCCGGGCACATTCCTCCTTACTATTCTCTTCTTTCTCTATCTGCTCGGTAAGCATTGCGATACGCCCGTCCACTCCTGAGAGTTCCAACTCTGCATCCCGCAATTTGGTCTCAATCGGTGCAATGTCTTCCAATACCTTTTCGATAGCCTCATCCACCACAATGCCGTTGCTGAAACGGTTGATTATTTCTTTCTTCTCCTTATCCGAACAAGACAGAAAATCCTCATACTTATGTTTCGAGAGCACGAAATTGTTAAAGAGCTCGTCACGGGTAATGCCCAGTTTTTCCAAGATATATTTTCCATAGGCATCCACCGAATGTTGTACAGCCTCGTCCGTATCTATCGGTTTACCGTCCCGCTCAATAGAACAATGTACCTGGGAAGCACCCTTGCGGTATATCTCCCGTTCCACGGTAAAAACTTCATTGCAACTGGTATTACTGAACTCCAGCATCACGTAACATTCATCCGCTGTATCGTTGATGATTTCTTCGTTCTTGATTTTTCGCAGCGGGGAGCCGGTAATACCAATGGCTATACATTCCAGCAAGGCCGATTTGCCCGATCCGTTGCTGCGTTGGCTCTCATTGTCCCGATTATCCCCGAAAATCAGGGTAGTAACCCCCTGGTGGAGGGTATAACTCAACTCCCGGAAAGCACAGAGATTGCGGGCGGCTATTTTATTTAATTTCCACATACACTATCTATTTTAGATAAATAAGACAATCCGAGTTCCACCTCTGCTATTTCCTTTTCCCGGCAAAACTCCTCGTAGGTTTCCCTGATTTTATGGGTATCGAACTTTTCAAAAAGGCTGGAAGCCGATACGTCCGCCGCTTCCGTCTCTTCCGTGATAATTTCCACCTTAGAGGCTCCCGCACTGAGTAGCTTTTCTTTGGGGATGGAGGAAGCCTGAGCGGAAGTCGTGTGAACCCGTACCTTAGTGCGGTAATGCCCGTCTGCTTTCATTTCGTCCAGTAAATCCGTCAGATGTATATCCACTTGGTCAGCATCGACATCAATTACCTTATACCGGAGATTGATTTTATTCTGGATAAAATCAGTGCTTCCGTCATTGTATAACACCGTATAACCTTTCATTTCATCTTCGCCGAAATTATGTTGGCGGCTGCTGCCGATGTATTCTACGTTTGTCTTCGGGATAATGCAACGGTTATGGTAATGGGCGACAAAAACTTTGTCGAACCCTTCAAAGAGATTGGCGGGAAGTTCTTTTTCGTTGGGTTGCGACAAAGCCCCGTTTATCCCCTCATGTAAATACAAATAATTAAGTTTAGTGGAATCCAGCGCTTGTGTTTTCACCGTTTGAAGTTTCTCGGTAAAACTGCCGTCTTCGGGGAAATAAGGAATCAGGTGCAACAAAGCATGTTGCCCGTCACCAATGGGCAAAGACACATAATCATTCGCCACCACGACATTTCGGTGTTGGTCGAAGATATGGCAATAACCCCGTTCCGATTCTGGGGAAACCTTGTCATGGTTTCCGTTGGCGATGGTAACCCGAATGCCTTTCTTGGCGGTTGCCAGCAAAACATCGTGAACGGCCAACAGTATGTCGAGTGTCTGGGCGGCACGGGAAAGGAACAAATCACCTCCCAGGGCTATCTCTGTAATTCCCAAACGTTCACAGATACATAGTGCCTCGTTCCAGTTCGCGATAAATTCCGGTATATTCTCTTTCCCGACATGCAAATCATTGAATAACAAAAGACAAGGATAAATTTCTTTAGCCATAATAAGCGTGTAAAAAGGGAGGAAAAGACAGGTTGAAAGGCTGCCTTTTCCGTTCCTCGGATGAATAAATAATAGATGATTTCCGCTTATCGTCTGCGGCGACGTTCAGGGGCGGGAGTCTCTGCCGG
>ULUV01048819.1_pt1 | contig 19369 bp, 17 predicted proteins | sample 1958921 | NCBI WGS metagenome assembly ULUV01 (sample SAMEA4835772, study PRJEB28245) | human gut metagenome | biome: gut microbiome; material: fecal sample | place: Denmark | collected 2008
AATCCTTTATTTATTGTCGTGCAGACGAATTATTCCTCTGCCGGTTTCATCAAGCTGTAAACGTTGGTGACATCGTCATCGTTCTCGAGAAGATCGGTGAGTTTGTTCAATGTCTCTCGCTGCTCAGGAGTTACATCCTTCAGCTCAGTGTTCGGAATCCTCTCGAAACCTCCGGATACGAGCTCGTAGCCATTGTCCTCGATGAACTTCTGGATACCGCCGTAAGACTCGTAGGCACCGTAGATCACTACGTTCTTGGTGATGTTCTCGTCCTCATCCTCCTGCTCCTCGATGAACACCTCAGGGTCATCATCGTAGTCGCAAAGTGCAAGCTGGAGTTCATCGATGTCAAGACCTTCCTGGTACTTGATTCTGAACACGCACTTGTGGTCGAACATGAAACTTACGCTTCCGCTTGTTCCGAGCGTGCCGCCGCATTTGGTGAAATAACTGCGGACATTGGCCACTGTTCTGGTATTGTTGTCTGTAGCAGTTTCAACAAGGAAAGCGACACCGAACGGGCCGTAACCCTCGAAAGTAACCTCCTTGAAATCACCGAGACTCTTGTCGGTAGCCTTCTTGATGGCTCTCTCGATATTGTCCTTAGGCATGTTCTCGTTTCTTGCCTCTGCGATGAGCGCACGGAGACGAGGGTTGCCGATCACATCAGGACCGCCCTGCTTGACAGCGATAGTAATTTCTTTTCCGATTTTGGTGAAGGTCTTGGCCATGTGGCCCCAACGCTTCATCTTTCTCTCTTTTCTGAACTCAAAAGCTCTTCCCATAATCTATTTGTTCTCTATTCTGCTGATATATTTGTCGATATCGTAGCCTTCCATTGACTGAGGATACTGGTCCTTGATCTTCTTGTAGAAAGAAAGAGCCTTGGCGTCATCACCGAGTTCCTCGCATGCGACACCTGCCTTCTGAAGATAAGCGGCAGCGAACATGTTGTCCACAACACCTGCAGCCTTCTCGTAGCATCCTACAGCTTCCTTGTATTTCTCGAGTCCTGCATAAGCGTCACCCTTGCAAGCAAGCGCTCTTGCCTTCAGAATCTCATCCTTTCCGTTGTATTTGCTGAGGTAGGAGAGGGCCTCCTCGAATTTGCCGAGCTGAAGTTCGCACACACCTGCATAGAAATACGCAGCAGCACCGGCATGAGAGCCGTACTGGTCAATCACCTGGCTGAAACCGAGAACGTTACCGTCTCCATTAAGAGCGAGGTCATAGTTCTGGGCGCGGAAATTGGCTTCTGCCTGATACATCTGCTCTGCAGCCTCAGCTTTCTGCGGCTGAGCGTAGAACTTCTGGTAGCACAGAACTGCAACACCGACTACGATGACTGCGCCGAGACAGCCCCAAATGATTTTTTTGTTTTCATTGAAGAATTTTTCTACAGAAGATACTTTTTCTGCAACCTGCTCATTCTGCAGTCTCTCCTGATCTTTAAGAGTTTCTTGTGCCATATTTTCTTATGTTTTTTATTTCGTTTCAATGCGGCAAGCGCATAATAGTCCGCAAATGTATAAAAATTACGGGAAATTCACAATGTTTTTATGAATTAGGCTGTTTTGATGAGTCAGGCGTGTCCTCGTGGCCGGATACATTAGGAGTATAAAGACCGGCCTTCGCGGCGTATCTGACAAGTTCTACCGTGCTTGAGATATTCAACTTCTTGAAAATGTTGCTCTTGTGAGTGTCGATCGTACGGACGGAGACATTGAGCTTGCCGGCAATTTCCTTGGACGTCTTGCCTTCGCAGCACAACCTGATGACCTCGAGCTCGCGGCTGGTCATCTTCGGGACGTCATCCATCGTCTCTATATCATTGACAATCTCCTTCAGCTGGGCAGCCTCAGGCTTGTCCTTTATCGTCGGCACCAGCGACAGCAGCTTGCTCTTCACCTCGTCGTTCTTGGTCAGGATCCTTGCCTGGCGGCGTCTGATGATGAGCATTCTCCATGACAGAGCCAGCAGAATGGCCAGCATTATGCAGAAAACACCCAGGCACATCATTATGGCAAATCTGGTCTTGGACATTTCCTGCTCACGGATCAGGTTCTCCTCTTTTTCCTTCGTCTCGTACCTTACGCGGAAATTCTCCACGGCCGAGTCTGCCCTGTCCTCGGAAATCTTCTCTGAAAGCTGGGTGTATTGTTCAAGAGTCTCCAGAGCGTCCGACAGCCTGCCAAGATGCTTCTGGCATAGCCACAGACCGCTCAGCGCCTTCTTTCTGACATAGTCGCTTCCGGATTTCAATGCGTATTCGCTGGCCTGCCTGTAAGTTTTCTCGGCCTGCTTGTAGAGCTCCGACTTATAGTAAAGATGCCCCAGCTGGTTGTATCAGATGGCCAGCGACGTGATATTGTTTTTCTGCTTCAAGATAGGGATGGCCTTGAGAATGCATTTTTCAGCTTCAATGTCTTCCCCTCTGGCAATCAGCACCGCCGCTTTCTGGGAAAGTCTGATCGCGGCCTTGCCTTCCCGCTTGTCCTGGCTGTCCAGCTGATATGCCTCTTCCACGCAGGACAATGCTTTCTCACTGTGTCCCATTTCGAGCCAAATGTCTGAGGCGAGACCGAGCCTGATCGCAAGCCGCTGTCTGTCACCGCTTTCCCTTTCGATGTCAATCGCCGGCAGAACATAGCCCAATGCTGTCTCGGCCTGACCGGTCGCGAGATACAGAGTAGCGAGATTGTTCATCGTGGAACTCATTCCGCTCTTGTTCTTTGATTTCAGGTCCAGCCTGTAAACACGTTCCATATAGGTTATGGCCTGACCGAACATTCCCTTGCGCTGGTAGATGATACCGATATTGTTGATACAGTCGCCAAGCAGCGTCTCGTCATCGCATTTTTCGCACAGGGGCAATGCCATGAGCGCCACGGACAATGCCTCGTCGAACTTGTCATTGGCAAAATACCAACACGACATCATATCATAGATCCGCGCTTCGGATTCTATGGCCTGGCTTCTTCCGTATGTGTATTTTTCCGGGATGATGCCATCCCTGTAGCCTAACTCCAGAAGCTCATTACCGGTACGCACGCGCCGGCTTCCGGTAAGGCTTTCCCATCGGGTGAAAAGTGAGTCAACGTCTGCGGCCTGAAGGTTAAACGCTGTCAGAACCGTTATCAGTATCGTGAGTATCTTGTTCATCAGTTTTTCTTGTATTGTGGTGGTCCGTCAGACCATAATCGCAAATCTAATAAAAATCAATGGGTTTTCGGAAATAAAAAATGCCTTTTTATGTGGCAGTTGTGAAAAAAAGTCGGATTTGAGATTACCTACGTAATAAAAAATACGTATAATTACCTATAGGTTTCAATGTTCCGATGCTCTACATTTGCAAAAACGTTATAAATGGCGATAAACTTAGCCCAACACTAAAAATACAGATTTATCATGATACCTAAAATTATCCAAAATCCAATGCGGTACTTTACGTCAGCAGTCGCAGTACTCCTGTCGCTTGCATGCGCATTTTCCTGCAAAAAGGAAAAAGGGGGAGGAGATACCCTCGAAAAGATATATTTCGTGGATCCTGCATCATCGTCCATGGTCCTTTCCCAAGGCCAGACTGGATATATAATGTATGCCACTGTTCCTGAGAGCGCGGCGGCTACTGCAGTCATGGAATGGTCCTCTTCTGATACAAACATAGCGGAAGTGTTCAACGGCCAAGTGACAGCCATTGCGCCGGGAAATACCGTCATCACTGTCAAATGCGGCAACGTCTCGGCTACCCTGGACGTGCAGGTGGTGCCGATTCCGGTCACCAGTTTCAGCGTCCCTAAGACAATGAGCGCATACATGGACATGCCGACGCCTATAAAGCTGACAGTGGAACCTGCCAAGGCCAATGCCGCGTCGCTGGAATGGAAATCGGACAACCCGGAAATCGCAGAAGTCGTCATTGAAAGCGGGAAGGCTTTTGTCAATGCCAAGAAAGAGGGAGGATGCAAGATCACGGTGACTCCTTATAATAATTCGGACGCGTCACAGCAAATCGAGGTTACGGTCTATCCTGCAATCTTCAAGCTCATGAGGAGATCAATATCAGGTGAAAGCGGTTATGTGGAGATTCTGAACGATGACTCTTTCGACATCACTGATATCGGGATGCCTACATATGAGGGAATTCGCTGCATTGAAATGATCAGATTAGATGGAAGCAGCCTTCTTGAATCTTCGGTGGAGGTTAATAATGAAAATTCGGGAATCGTTTCCATAACCAAACGTCAACGCAGCGAAAGTAAGGTTCTCCTTAATGTCGAGGAGAAGTCTGAGGTCGGAGCTACCAAGGTATCCGTATCTCTGAAAGAGGATGACAATTATACGAAAACCTTTACCATCACCAGACAGAAGCATGATTTTACATCCGATACGAAGATTTGCCGGATATATACGGAAACCCCTGTAAACGATGTGGAGGAAATGGCCAGAAATGCCACTATGGAAGTGCAGATGTTTCCGGCTGTGAATGCCGTCTGGACCAGCAGCAATGAATCCGTAGCCAAGGTGGTGCCGGCAACAAGTGACGGAACAGGATTCTCTCCAATGGCGGAGATACAGACATTTGGCGAGTATGGTTCCGCTGAAATCACTGCGACCGACGAGAGTGGAAAGAATACACGTAAATTCACGGTCAGGGTATCCAAGGCTTCATTCCCGGCAGGAACGAAGATTTGTATCCGGGTGGGTGGCAAGATTGAGCCTGTAGGTGAAAGCACGACAATCCGTGCATCTTATGACGGCAGAAACGATGAAGCGTTCGGCCTTATGGATGCTTCCGGAAATTACCTCTCCACATTCACTAATTTCAAGTGGACAATCGAATCTCCTTCGTGTGAATGCAGTCTTACCCCAGTCGGTGCCAGCGGTGTTGTCGTCGCTCCGATTTCTACTACTACTTTCAGCGGCAGCAAGACGGCAACCCTTGTCTGCACTGACGATGCCGGCAATCAACTAAAGCATAAGATCATCATCTACAGTCCGATAGCTTTCGGCAGAAACGCATTGGGCGCCAAAGTGAACAGCCAAATGTTCTACGAAGATGCGAAAGTGGATATCGGTAACAAAGCAGTGGTGGCACTTTACGGAAATAAAAAAGTGCCTGTTACACTTGCTGGGCTGAAATGGTCCGGTTTGGAAAAACTGAATTCTTATGGAAGTGTAAATATTTCGGCTAATAATGCCAACACTATTATCTCATATTTCGAATTTACGCCTAATAAAAAGATGGAATCTGTGACTATCACTGTGGAGGATGAAATAGGACAGGAACAGACTCTGGATATTCAATCTGCCGCGTTTCATTTCCCAAAGGGTGCGAAACTCTATTATAGTTATACTGAATTGAATCCGACCAATAGTGGTTGGAAAGAAGCTACATCTGGGGTGCCATTGAGACCTAATATTTCGACTAAAATTAAAATTGCGACATCTGAAACGGGGGCACCTGTTGTAGATAAAGCTTATTACTATCAAGTTTGGGCATCTGCGATAGAAAAGAGTAAGAACAACCAATACGTAAATGATTTTTCTCCTTCATATGAGAAGTACAATGTGTTTAGTGTTTTTGTAAATGGATATCCGCCGCGAGACGATGCTCCAGAACAATACGGGATTACTGTTAAGGATGATTATGGGACATCATTGTATAATCTGTTCTATATACGTGAGCTCGTGAAATTTGATTCATCTACTATATTTAGAGTTACTACTCATTCGGGCGGCTATAGTCACTCAGATGAGGTAAAATATAATAATGGCAAAGACGAGCGACTTTATCTTAATGTTACTCCTCCGCGTCCTGGGGAAACACCGTATGTTACAATACGTTGGACGCTTTCTTATCAAGTGTATTATTATTTTCCTGAGGCCAGAATCACTAATTCTGTAGGAGAACAATCCGAATACTCAATGTACCACGCTAACTATGTGAGATTTAATCCTGTGAGCAGTACGGCTTCCAGTCCGACTAGGGTGGTTCTTTTCGATGATTTCGGCAATACGAAAACTATAGATATAAGTTATAATTAAAAGAATTAATCAATTAATACACACTTTATTATGGAAGAACTTTTGAAACAAATCAAGAAGGCGGCGGAGTCGATGCTTCGCGACGCTACAGCACAGGAGAAGAAGGGAAACAAGGCGGCAGGATTGCGCGCCCGCAAAGCATCCCTCGCATTGGAACCGATGCTCAAGGAATTCAGGAAAATGTCCATCGCCAAGATGAAAGGACTTGCATGCCTCATGGTTATAAGTATCATTGGCAGGAACAGCCTGTGTTTCCTGCGAGAATGTGGATCCTACTGACCTTACGGAAGCCAACCTTCCGGTTAAGAGCATTGTCTGCGGTCACGTGAGATTCGTTCCTACAGGCAAAGATCCGGTTCCTGCAGGTGTAGGTCTGGATGTGAACATTTTCTATGGACAGAAAGATGACAAGGGAAATGTGGAATATGCATTGAAAGCCATCAAGACTCTCCCTAACGGGTATTTTGAGACTACTATCGGATGTCCTGTAGGCCAGAATCTGGAAATCAAAGTGGAATGCACTGCAATGTCACAGTCAGAAGCATCAGAAACAGGCAAAACAGACAAACACACCGGCAGCACGTATTTCCATGCGGAGGTTGCCAAATCGGTTACTTGTGGCACTGCAGCCTATTTCCTGCTTGACATGAAACCTGCTGCATATATTTCCAAGCCTGGACTTGTTCAGCCGTAATGCTCTTCATGTCTTGCATGACAGATGTCTGCATGTCTGAATTTCAACAACTAACATTTAATCGACTTTATAATGAAAAAAATTCTGATATTGAGTCTTGCGGCATTGACATTGGCATCCGTGGGCGCTATGGCGCAGGGGGAGAGCAATGTCCCTGAAGGCAAGCGTACCACGTGCTACCATGTGTACTCTGACAAGGCTCCTCATTTCTCACCAAAGCGCGGCGATTGGTCCATCGGTGTCACTTTCAACCCTGCGACTCTCTCGTATAGGCTGAAAATGCAGCCGGACAATGGTGATTTCGCCGGTGATTTCATCGAAGGGATGGCAACGTCCAGCAAGCAGATGTTCATCCTTTCGCAGGACCCTCTGGCAGCATTCCGCGTAAGATATTACCTGAGTGACAATTGGGCAGTCCGTGCAACGCTCGGTCTCAACGGAAGCCACATCAATTACCGTGAATATGTGGACGATGACCTCGCCAAGGCTGTCAATCCGGATTCCAAGAATCAGGTTGCGGATGCGGTGCTGTCCAATCTCAACAGCGGTAGTCTCTCTGTCGGTATGCAGTATCTGGCAGGAAAAGGCCCTCTCCGCTTCTCTGCGGGATTCGGCCTCACCTATGCCATCGCAGGCGGAAGTCTGAATTTCAAGTACGGCAACGCCATGACACCGGAAAACCGCGTGCCTTCGTCAATGCCGATGACACGTCCGGCTCCTGCAGGTTCCAAAAACCCTACACTCAATGACTTCCAGTCGCAGCTCGGCATTGCGTATGCCCGTCCGACAAGACGTTACAATGTAGGTTACATCCACGGTATCGGTATCAATGCCGATATGGGTGTGGAGTGGTTCATGACCGGACGCATTTCTCTTGCCGGCGCCATGACTTTCACTCCTGTGATGTTCATTTTCCAGCCTCAGACCTGGACCAAGTTCGAAGGCTTCTCTTCCAAGACAGGAGGAGTGGAGCAGTACAATGACCTTGTAAGCCCGGGCAGCAGCGCTGTTCTCTATGGAACTGAAAACATTGGCTTCAATGTCTCGCTCAACTATTACTTTTAACAGTTCTTGTTTATGAGAAATACCATATTATTGAAAACCGTCGCGCTGACAGTATCGCTTTTGGCTTTGACGACACCTTCAAACGGTCAGGGTTTTCTGAAGAAACTGAAGGATGCGGCAAATAACGCTACAGAGAAAGTGAATACGGCAGTGGACAATGCCGGCTCAGCATCATCAAGTGCTGTGGCTGTGCCGAGAGCTTCAGGCCCGACATATTATGTGTCCCGTAGTGGCTCCAACAAGAATGACGGACTCAGTCCTTCAACAGCGGTAAAGAACATCCAGAAGGCCATTGACCTGGCTTCTGAGGGTTCTGAAATCAGAGTTGCGGAAGGCAACTATTTCGGCCTCCTGAACAAGGGCAATATCATCATTGACAAGCCACTCGTGATTATGGGCGGCTACAATGCGGATTTTTCCGAGCGTGATGTGCTCAAGTATCTTACGACCATTGCTCCGGATGACAATTCCAACGGCTCTTCACAGGGACGCGGAACTATCCAGATCCGCAGCATTGAAAGACCTGCCTCTACCCTCGTGATTGACGGTTTCGTGTTCAACAAGGGCAATGCCATCGGCTACAATCTCCGTGGCGAAGGCTGGCCGGAGGGAGTGGAGACTCCGTTCATGATGCGTGAAGGTTCCAAGGGACAGGGTGGTCCTAACCTCGAAAACAAGGAAGTATATACCCAGGAGACTTACTTCATCTATTTCGACGGTGTTGCCGGCAAGGTGAACAATCTCAATGTCTTCGTGCGTAACTGTACTTTCGTGAATGGTCCTAACACCACCATCTGCGGCCTTCTGAAAGGTTCATTGACAGTGGACAACTGCGCGTTCATCAACAACCGCGTGACCACGATGGATGTACGCGGACCGGATCCTAATGCCATTACCAAGGTGAATTTCCGCAACAACACCGTGCTTTTCGTATGGTCTTACACCAAGGATCTCCAGTCTCAGGGCTTCGGCTTCAGGTTCCAGCCTGGCACAAGCTGTACTCTCGAGAACAACATCATCGGTCTGACCATTTTCGCAGGTCTTGACAGGACTCACATTGACAGCGACGCTAACCGCGAGGCGAAACGTCACGATGCAGTGAAGAACAACATCTTCTTCCTGAACCGTATCACCGACCTGACCATCCCTGGAGGCGGAATGCTCACCAGAGTCAAGGTAGATGATTTCGATGATGTAGAGGCTATTTCAGAGAGTAGCGGCAACAAGTCGCTCACCGATCCTGCTCTGTTCAAGGGCAAGATTGACGAGGCTTACCTGAACGGCTTCCTGAGCGTTTCCTACAAGGAGACCACGTCATATAATCCGAATTCCGCAGCCAACACTTTCCGCTCGGCAATGGGAATGAATATGACCGGTACTATGACGTCTTCAGTATCCATGTACTTCAACCGTTATCCATGGCAGAAGGCTCTCGACGTCTTCGGTGCTGTTCCAGGATGCGGAGCGCAGATACCAAGATAACAACTTCTAACCTATTTGAGTGGGGGTGGCCTGTCAGGTCGCCCTCCTTTTATATATAGTGGCGGCAGTTGTTCGGAAAAGTCCGGGAAATGAGTTATCTTTGCTTGGATAATAAAAGGCATCTGGATGGCGATACTGGAAAAACTTGTAGTTCAGGACTATAGGAACATTGCATTGGCGGAACTCGAGTTCTCTGCCAATATAAACTGCATATCCGGCGGCAACGGGGAGGGCAAGACGAATCTTCTCGATGCCATCTGGTACCTGTCAATGACCAAGAGCGCTTTCCGTACATCGGAGAAGGACAATTTCCGCTATGGGGCGGACAGCTTTTCCATATCAGGTACATACTTGATGCAGAATCAGTTGCGCTCGAGATTCTCTATAAAGGTCGCTTCGAAAGGGGAGAAGAGACTGCGCCGTGACGACAAGCCTTATCAGCGTATATCCGAACATATAGGTGAACTGCCGGTGGTTATGGTGTCTCCGGACGACATTTCACTGGTCAGTGACTCAGGTGAGGACCGCAGGCGTTTCCTGAATATGGTGCTGTCTCAGATGGACAAGACATATCTGTCTGATGTCCAGCAGTATAACCGTCTGCTAAGCCAGAGAAACGCAGCATTGAAAACAGACTCTACTGATATCTATTTCCTGGAGGTCATGGACGGACGTATGGAATCCTACGCGTCCCGCATATTCGAGAAACGCAAGGCCTTCATAGAGGAACTGTCCGGAGTGGTGCAGCGTTATTATGAGTCATTGTCCGGCGGCAGGGAAGCGGTAGGCATCTCTTACAAGTCGGATATGGAGAAGGGAGGTCTTGCAGATGTGCTCGCATCGGTGCGGAACAAGGATATGGCTCTCGGCTACACTTCGGCGGGGCCCCAGAGGGATGACCTGATTTTCAGTATGGACGGGCATTCCATCAGGCGCTGCGGCTCGCAGGGACAGCAGAAGTCGTTTCTGGTGTCATTGAAATTCGCGCAGTACGAACTGATGAAGAACTGTTTCGGAGTGCCTCCGATGCTGCTTCTTGATGATGTTTTCGACAAATTGGATATGGACAGGACTTCCGCGCTTCTGGCGATGGTGGCCGGCAATGATTTCGGACAGATATTCATTACGGACAGCAACAAGGTGCGGCTTGCAGGCATTGTGGACAGCATAACTGACGACAGGGCCTACTTCGAAACGTCGGACGGCAATTTCATAAGGGAGGAAATCTGATGAGGTACAAGGGAAAGAGTCTGTCATTGGAACGCAAGGACCCTTCGCAGTTGGGAGAAATCCTTCCGCAGATGTTGAGGATAATGCATCTGTCGTCCGGAATGGATGAGCAGCTGGTGATGAGGGCGTGGGACAAGGTGACCGGAGCCGGTCCATATACATTGTCCAAGTCGATGAAGAACGGGGTGCTTTACTGCTCCATTTCTTCTTCTGTAGTGCGTAACCAGCTGTTTTATAACAGGTTGGCCATAGTTGAGGCGATAAACAATGAAGTGAAGGCCGATCCCCTGTATAATGGACTGAAAGGACGCGAACCGCTTAAAATATTGATATTGAAATAAATATATTGGAGGAACCGAATGGAACCTAAACCTAAATTTGATATCGTGGCCGACAGCGCCATCCCTTTTATGGAGGGTGTCTTCGAGCCGTATGCCAATGTGAAGTACATCCCCGGGGAGGATATCTGCGCTGCGGATGTGAAAGATGCAGATGCTCTGGTCATCAGGACCAGGACCAAGTGCAATGCGGAATTGTTGGACGGCTCGGCGGTGAAGTTCATTGCCACGGCCACCATCGGTACGGACCACATTGACTTTCCTTATTGCGACGCCCATGGAATTACCGTAAGGAATGCTCCGGGCTGCAATGCCGGGGGAGTGATGGAGTATGTTTTCTCTGCATTGTACGGACTGGCTTCGCGCAGGGCGATCAACTTGGAGGGCGACACTATCGGAATTGTCGGAGTGGGACATGTGGGTTCATTGATAGAGAGGATGGGCTTGGCTTTGGGCTTCAAGATTCTCAAATGCGACCCTCCACGTGCTGAGGCGGAAGGCCCGTTCGGTTTCTGCGACCTGGAGTATCTTCTGGCGAATTCGCAGATTGTCACGATGCACACTCCGCTCAATGAGACTACGCGTGGAATGGCGGACAGGCATTTCTTCTCGCTGATGCAGCCGGGTGCGTTCTTTATCAATGCTTCGAGAGGTGAGGTGGTGTGTGATGAGGCGTTGAAGGAGGCCATGCCGAAGCTCGGGCCTGTCATCATCGACACCTGGAATCACGAACCTGATATCGATAGGGATCTGATGGATATGGCTGCGATAGCGACTCCGCATATTGCCGGTTATTCGTATCAGGGCAAGCAGAACGGTACGGCAGCGGCTGTGCGCGCAGTTGCCCACTATTTCGGGATCACTGCTCTGTATGAGTTCTTCCCTAAGACTGATCTGCCTGAAAATGAGGCGGTAAAGCTCGATTTGAAGGGGCTCGGACAGGGAGAGATTGCTGCAATGCTGCAGTACAATTATCCGATTTTCACGGACGATTTCATGCTCAGGCTGAATCCTGAAGATTTCGACAAGCTTAGGTCGGAATACAAATATCGCAGAGAAGTTTATATTGACTAAAACTGATAGCTATATGTTTGAGAAAGAAGATGTTAGAAAAATCGAGGAGCGTGGCTCTTCAGTCAGGACAGTGGAAGCTCAGGTGGAGCGTTTCAAGAAAGGCTTTCCGTGGATGAACATTGTTTCGCCTGCGACTCCACATCGTGGAATCAAGGTGCTGACTCCGGAAGAGGCTGATGCTGCCGTGGCTTATTGTGACAATGCCTCTGTGCACGGCAAGTGCAAATTCGTGCCGGCTTCAGGTGCCGCTTCCAGAATGTTCAAGGATATATTTTCCGGGCTTGCCTCTCTCGAGAATGGCGGTGATCCGGGTGCGGATTCGCCTGTCGGACAGCTCGCGGGCCGGATAAAGGATTTCGCTTTCTATACTGAGTCAATGTTCGGTGAGCCTGAGGATTCTGCGGATTATAGAAAGGATGTTGCAGAGAAAGTGCTGACAGACAAGGGATTGGGCTACGGTTCCAAGCCTAAGGGCGTTATCCGTTTCCACAGATATGCTGACGAGTGCCGTACTGCATTTGCGGAGCATCTTGTCGAGGCGCAGGAGTATATGAGGAATGCGGACGGTTCCGCCAATATCATTTTCACGATATCTCCTGAGTTCCAGCCGTTGTTCGAGCAGGCTCTGGAAGAGGTGAAGGCTGTTTATGAGAAGAAATACGGGGTCAAGTTCAATGTTTCGTTCACTTTCCAGAACAAGTCCACCGACACTGTTGCCGTGGATCTGAAGAACAGGCCTTTCCGTGACGAGGATGGTGAGCTTCTGTTCAGACCGGCAGGTCATGGGGCATTGATCTATAATCTCAATGAACTGGATGACGAGCTGGTTTCCATCAAGAATATCGACAATGTGTCCAATGAGCGTTTCCTCCCGGTTACTGCCAAGTACAAGAAGGTTCTTATGGGCAAGTGCCTGGAACTCAGGGACAAGATATTCTCTTACCTGCATCAGTTCGATGTCATCTCCGATGTCAAGTCAGATGCCTGCCGCCAGCTTTGCGACAAGGTGGAGTCTTTCCTGGATGCCGAGCTTTGCATTCAGCTGCCTCTGACACGCAGTATCGAGGACAGGGTGGAGTTGCTCAGGTCCAAGCTGAACAGGCCGATTCGTGTCTGCGGTATGGTGCGCAACCAGGGTGAACCTGGCGGAGGCCCGTTTGTCATCGCAGGTAAGGACGGCTCCTCAAATCTCCAGATTCTCGAGAGCGTGCAGATAAATATGAATGATGACCGGTCCCGGGATATTCTCGCCCATGCCACTCATTTCAATCCGGTGGACCTAGTCTGCTGCATCAGGAATTATAAAGGTGAGAAGTTCAATCTTCTGGACTATGTGGATGAGGATGCAGGCTTCATCAGTTCCAAGAGTTATCAGGGACGTGAGCTTAAGGCTCTTGAGCTCCCCGGCTTGTGGAACGGCTCGATGAGCGACTGGAATACCAGCTTCGTGGAAGTTCCGCTGGATACGTTCAATCCGGTGAAGGTCGTTCTCGACTTGCTGAGGCCTGCTCACCAGTAGTGAGGGTTACATATTGAGATAAAAAAAACGGGGTTGATTCTTATAAATCAGCCCCGTAATATTTTATGTCTCAAGAATGGATTACCATCCGAGAACGTATGCGAAGATAAGAGGTGCTACGATGGTAGCGTCTGACTCCACGATGAACTTAGGTGTCTCAGGTGCGAGCTTGCCCCAAGTGATTTTCTCATTAGGAACAGCTCCTGAGTAGGAACCGTAAGATGTGGTACTGTCTGAGATCTGGCAGAAATATGACCAGAGCGGAGTGCCGTGCCACTGGAGGTCCTGCTCCATCATCGGAACGACACAGATAGGGAAGTCACCTGCTGTACCGCCACCGATCTGGAAGAATCCTACGCCTGCGCCTACAGCATTCTTCTTGTACCAGTCAACGAGGAAGAGCATAGTCTCGATACCGTTCTTTACGAGATCCGGTGTGAATTCGCCCTTGATGCAGTGTGCTGCGAAGATGTTTCCTGTGGTGCAGTCTTCCCATGCAGGGCAGATGATAGGAATGTTCTTTTCGCAAGCAGCGAGTACCCAGCTGTCCTTAGGGTCGATCTCGTAGTATTTTTCGAGAACGCCGCTTCTGAGGATCTGGTAAATATATTCGTAAGGAAGGTATCTCTTGCCTTCTGCCTTTGCCTTGTTCCATACATCTACAAGTGCGCCCTCGAGACGGCGGAATGCCTCCTCCTCAGGGATGCAGGTGTCGGTAACACGGTTGTAGTGGTTGTTCAGAAGTTCCTGCTCCTGCTCTGCGGTGAGGTTTCTGTAACCGGGCACTCTGTAATAGTGAGAGTGTGCTACAAGATTCATGATGTCCTCTTCAAGGTTGTTTGCTGAGCAGCATACGATGGAGAACTTGTCCTGACGGATCATTTCAGCAAGTGAAAGTCCGAGCTCGGCTGTACTCATGGCGCCGGCCATTGCCAACATCATCTTTCCGCCTTTTGCGAGAAGTTCTTCATAAGCTTTCGCAGCGTCAACAAGGCTAGCCGAGTTGAAGTGACGGTAATTGTGGGTGATGAAATTTGAAATTGGTCCTTTTTCCATTTCCAACTTTTAATTTACAGTTATCCTAAGTCGGGGCGTGAAACTATACTCCCCGAAATTTTGTGCGAAGTTATGTTTTTTTGAGTAATTTTGCAATTTGTTCGGCTTTTATTGGAAGATTTATGCTCAAGTTCAATGATTTCGGTAGGGTGGAGGAACTTGCGACACCTTTCTGGTATTACGATATGGATGTATTCCGCAAGACTGTAAAACTTGCTGCATCTCTGTCGGAAAGATACGGAATAGGTGCGCATTATGCTTTGAAGGCCAATGTGGAGCCGCGTCTGGTCAGTTATATCGCATCCAAGGGGTTTGGTGCTGACTGCGTGAGCGGCAATGAGGTGAAATATGCGGTGGAGAGCGGTTTTGCACGGTCTTCGATCGTGTTTGCCGGAGTCGGAAAGTCGGATAAGGAGATTTCAGACGCGCTCGATCTGGGAATCGGCTGTTTCAATGTCGAGTCTCTGATGGAAATGCAGGTGATCGATGCCCTCGCTGCCTCGAAAGGGGTTCGGGCCAATGTTTCCCTGCGTATAAATCCCAACATTGACGCGCACACGCACAGGTACGTGACCACAGGCCTGTATGAGAACAAGTTCGGTATCTCCCGCCACGAGTTCGAGGCGGCGATAGATATTCTGAAGGGCAGCAAAGCATTGGATTTCAAAGGCTTGCATTTTCATATCGGTTCGCAGATTACTGACGTGGAGCCTGTGTATTCGCTTGAGTGCGAGAGGGCTGCGGAGATTGTGGAATGGTTCGAGGCGCACGGGATGGAAGTGGGCAGCATCGACCTTGGCGGCGGTCTGGGTGTGGATTATGATGAGCCGGATGAGAACCCGGTGCCGGATTTCGAGAAATGGTTCAGTATCATTGACAGAAAGCTGAGGCGCAGGCCGGAGCAGAGTGTGAGCATTGAGCCGGGCCGCTCGATGGTGGCGCAATGCGGTTCGCTGATCACGCGTGTGCTCTTCGTGAAAAGCGGCGAGACGAAGACGTTCCTCATCATGGATGCCGGCATGAACGACCTTATCCGCCCCGCCCTCTACGGTGCCTACCACAAGATCGAGAACCTCTCCGCCTACTATGCCCGCACTGAATCAGCTGAATCAGAGGACTTAACAAGGCATCATCAGATGCCCGGCCGGAGCTGGCGGGCAGGGGAGCCTTGCGGCGATGGAAAGCCCGTAGGCCGTGATCGCCCCCTTGAAAAGGGGGTCGGGGGGATTGAGACAAGGCATCATCAGATGCCGGCCGGAGAACAGCGAAGCGGTGGCCTTGCGCTCGGGTGCGCACGCAGGCCTGATCGCCCCCTTGAAAAGGGGGTTCAGGGGGGATTGAGATTGTATGACGTAGTAGGTCCTGTTTGCGAGTCTAGCGACGTCTGGGGCGAAGGCCGCGAACTGCCCTACAGCAAGCGAGGCGACATCCTCGCCATCCGCAGCACCGGCGCCTACGGAAGCGTGATGAGCAGCCGCTACAACCTTCGGGACCTTGCCCCGGCAGTGTTCTCGGATGACATGAAATTGAAATAAAAAATAGAATAACATATGTTCGAAAATCTATCAGAAAGACTCGAGAGGTCATTCAAGATTCTCAAAGGAGAAGGAAAAATAACAGAAATCAATGTCGCTGAGACCGTCAAGGATATCCGCAAGGCACTCCTCGACGCCGACGTCAGCTACAAAGTCGCCAAAGAATTCTGCGACCGCGTGAAAGACAAGGCGATGGGACAGAACGTCCTCACAGCCGTCAAGCCTCAGCAGATGATGGTCAAGATCGTCCATGACGAACTGGCCGAGTTCATCGGCAGCGGTGCCCAGGACATTGACGTGAAAGGCAATCCGGGCATTGTCCTGATTTCCGGTCTCCAGGGTTCCGGTAAGACCACATTCACAGCGAAACTTGCGAACCTCTGCAAATCCAAGCGCGGGATGAAGGTGCTTCTGGCAGCCTGCGACGTATATCGTCCTGCAGCCATCGACCAGTTGAAGGTCATGGGCGAGCAGGCCGGCGTTCCGGTTTATACCGAAGAAGGCGTGAAGGACCCGGTTCAGATAGCACGCAACGCTGTCGCCAAAGCAAAGGCTGAAGGCATTTCAGTGGTGATTGTCGATACCGCGGGACGTCTGGCGGTCGATCAGGAGATGATGGACGAGATCGCTGCCATCAAGAAGGCGGTGAACCCGACCGAAACCCTGTTCGTGGTCGATGCGATGACAGGTCAGGATGCTGTGGAGACCGCCAAGGCCTTCAACGACGTCCTCGATTTCGACGGAGTTGTCCTTACCAAGATGGACGGTGATACCCGTGGAGGTGCGGCATTGTCCATCAAGGCCGTAGTGGGCAAGCCGATCAAGTTCATTTCATCCGGCGAGAAAATCGACGCCCTGGACGTATTCCATCCGGCACGTATTGCAGACCGTATCCTCGGTATGGGTGACGTCGTTACCCTCGTGGAGAAGGCCCAGGAGCAGTATGACGAGAAACAGGCACGTGAACTCAAGAAGAAACTTGCCAAGAACCAGTTCAGCCTTATGGACTTCTATAACCAGATCCAGCAGGTGAAGAAGATGGGTAATATCAAGGACCTGGCTTCCATGATTCCGGGCGTAGGCAAGGCATTGAAAGACGTGGACATTGACAACAGCGCTTTCAAGAGCGTCGAGGCGATAATCATGTCAATGACCCCTTACGAGCGTGAGCACGCAGAACTTATCAATGGCAGCAGGCGCAAGCGAATCGCAGACGGCAGCGGCACGTCCATCCAAGAGGTGAACCGTCTTCTGAAGCAGTTCGAAGGCACACGCAAGTTGATGAAGGGCGCCATGGACGGCTCTCTCGCAGCACGCATGAAGAGAAGATAACAGGTCGCCGCTTTCTTCGGCTACTGGCTCATCCCAAGGGAATTATTAAATTGATTTTGCGTCAAAGTTTATATTTTATGAGAAAATTTCTCATAAAATTTGAGTTTATGTGATTTTTTCACTTACTTTGCAGAAAACGCCTGATATGCTACTGAGTTTTACATTATCTAATTTCCGGTCTTTCAAGGTAAAAAAGACATTGGATTTAACAGCTGCGACAATTAAAGAATATGAGGAGTCTCTGTTCTCAACGGTTGGACTGTCCGTTCTTCCTTCTGCGGTGCTGTACGGAGCCAATTCAAGCGGGAAAAGCAATTTGATAGAGGCTATACGTACATTTCTCACGACTGTATATGATTCTGCGAGTTACAATTCGTCTGAAGAACTGCCGATGGCGCCTTTTATGTTTGACGAGGATAGCCGCACAAAGCCTTCCTGCTTCGAGATAGAACTTCTTATAGATGATGATTGGTATCGCTATGGATTTTCAGCAAAGAAGGATAGGATATGCGAAGAGTATCTGTACTTCAAAACCGGCAATAAGGGTCGTGAAAAATGCCTGTTTGTCCGTTCGGAAGACGGCATTGGAGTCACATCTCACTACAAATCTGCGGAAGATATAGTGGAAAGGACCAGAGACAATGCTCTATTCCTTTCTGTGGCTGACGCGTTCAATGACAGAATTGCCGGCCTCATTATGCGCGAACTTAAAGGTTTTGCCGTTTTCGATGGAGACAAATCGGAAACTCTCTCCGAAAAGGCGATCTCGATTTCAGACGACGAACTGAACTCTTTCCTTTCAAGGTTCAAACTCGGATTTGAGACTATCAGAAGGGTGGACAACCCATCCATCAGGGCAGTGACGACTCATAAAGTATATGACGCAAGCGGGAAAGTGACCGGTGAAATATCAATGTCCCTTTCCGACACCGAGTCCAACGGGACGAACAAACTTTTCGACATGGCACCGATTTTCGTGAGGGCCCTGTCCAGCCGCCGCGTGCTTGTAATCGATGAGTTCGGCAGCAGTATGCACCCCATGATTATCAGAATGCTCATATCCCTTTTCAATAGCAAAGAAACCAATCCGATGGGTTCGCAACTGATATTCACGACTCATGACACCAATCTTCTTGACAACAAGTTCCTTCGTCGTGATCAGATATGGTTTACCGAAAAGGATGAGACGGCATCCACAGACCTATACTCGCTTGTCGAATTCAAGGATGCTTCCGGCGTAAAGGTCCGCAACGACCGCAGTTATGAAAAGGACTATATCAATGGGCGGTATGGAGCGATTCCATATTTGTAGGAGAACTGGCCTATGGCAAAACATCTGACAAAGAAACAGCGTGAAGAACTATCTTCAAGACACGCAGGAACAAAGTCACGTCGTAATGAGGGGACCCGAGAACTTTTTTATAGCTTTCTGATAGTAAGCGAGGGAACTAAGACTGAACCTGAATATTTTCGGCACTTTACGAGCAGACGCTCACGGGTGCAGGTTGTCGGCGCTGACCGTAGCACAAGAAAGTTGCTTGAGGAAGCGCTTAGAATTCGAGATTTGGGCACCTTCGACTATAAATGGCTGGTATTCGACAAGGATGACAATGAGGATTTCAATGAAGCGATACAGCTTGCCGAGAAAGCCGGTTTTCAATGTGCTTGGTCTAATGAATCCTTCGAGCTTTGGTTCTGCTTGCATTTCATTGACCTGAGAGCGTCGGTGAGTCGTCGCCAGTACATTGACATCCTCGAAAGGGAGATAAGGCGATATGTTCCGGAGTTTACATATAAGAAGGGAGGAGATGTGATGTATGACATCCTCCGGAAATACGGAAGCCAAGAAAATGCAGTATTGAGGGCCCAAAATCTTAGATTGGCTTATTCCGGAACTGATTATGCCTCACACAATCCATGTACTACCGTGGATGTTCTGGTGGACAAGCTAAAGAAATAGAGACACTTCCATAACATACGATTAGTACGATTTCAT
>ULUV01007008.1_pt1 | contig 19346 bp, 19 predicted proteins | sample 1958921 | NCBI WGS metagenome assembly ULUV01 (sample SAMEA4835772, study PRJEB28245) | human gut metagenome | biome: gut microbiome; material: fecal sample | place: Denmark | collected 2008
CACCACTCGCGGCTCCAAAGTCAAACGCCTGCTCGTCGAACTGAAGGGATTTCTTGCCGTGGGGGTGGAGGTCAATCCCGAGTATATACAACTTATCTGACAGAACTGCCTATGGTTTTCATTTCTGATCTTTCCGCTCCTTCCTTATTCTGGGCGGTCAATTCAATTCTGGTATTTATCGTGTGCGTGCTTTCCGCAGGGGTGCTTATCCCCCAGATCCTTCTGATTTCCTTCCGCAGGAACCTGTTCGACACGCCCGACGAGCGCAAGATCCATCAGGGTGTGGTCCCCCGTCTGGGCGGCATCGCCTTCAAGCCGGTCGTGTCTTCTCGGTGGCGTTGCTGCTCGGTGTATGCCAGCTTTTGGGCCATGGCGACTGCTGGGCGGGATCGTTTCGGAAGGCCGTCCACTGTTTTTCAGCTTCTGCTCTATCATGGTCCTTTATTTGGTTGGCATGACTGACAGCTTGATAGGCATCCGCTAACAATTGTTAATATCACTTTCGATTAGTTTGTGATAAAACTATTTAGTACTCCGCACAGCTTCGCCGTGAAATAAACGATTATGTACTTTTTTTCAAAAATATAATACAAATTTGTAACATAGTAGTGCATACAGATATGAATGAATTATTAAATTTAACAGATGGTGAGATACAAAATGCATTGTGTCCATCTCCGATAACTCCTGATGCTTGGACTTTTACTGGCAAGGAATTGAAGGAAACCATTCAAGGAAAAAGGCTTTTAAATGTGTCTATTGATTTGCCAAATGAATGTAATCTAAATTGTCCGTATTGTTTCACAGCTCCAGCTGATTCTTCTCAAAGGGGGAATAATACTGAAGGACTTTCGTTTGAGGAATATAAAGACATTATAAATCAATTAAAAATAGCTGGAACCAAAACTATTAATATTATTGGTGCAGGTGAACCTACAATGTATCCATATTTTGAAGAGTTAACGAGATTTATATCCTTACAAGGAATGAAAGTTTGCGTGGCGACCAATGGTATCTTATTAGCATCTCAGAATAGATTTGTTGATTTATTGAATGATATTGGGGCTACAATTATTTTAAAAGTTAATTCTCGTGATAGGCACCTGCAAGATATTATAGTCGGGAGAAATGGATATTCTACTTTACGAGATAATGCGCTTACCAAACTTTTAAATAAAGGCTTTAACAAAGAAACCCCTACTAGATTAGCAATCAATACCTTGCTGATAAAATCGATTTATACGGAACTATATGACATATTTCTATTTTGTAGGGAAAATAATATATCATTGATTGCAAGTGTGTATATGCCAACAGGTCGGACTTCTGGTCTTGTATTTCATGGTAAACAAGCCATACCACATAACATGCATATATTGGAAGAGTTGTATAATCCGTTAGAAACACCTGAAATTTCGGCTCTTTTATATCGTATAAAAAAATATGATTCCGAAAATAATATTACAAGAGCTACCTTTCCTGCATATATAAGCGGAATGGCATGTACTCAACTTTTAGGAATTCAAATAGATAATCAGGGAAAAGTATGGAGCTGTCCTGCCCGGAAAATAAAAGATGAGAATATTGTGTCAGAAAAAGTTCTATCTAAATCATGGAAATTATTCTTGCAAGATATAGATAACAACAAAATCTATAAGGGAATAATAAACAGATACAATGGCGCTTGCATATATAAATTTAATAGCAATGTATATAGATAGATATGATATGAAGAGGACTATTTTTGTTTTAATTAACAAATTGATTCTGAGTATATTTGGAGGCTACTTAACCACTGCTCTTATTGAAGTTTTATTAGGTTTCATAAAAGGAGACTTTATTAATATAAATATAAAAGACAATCTAGAGAATATAATGAAATTAAAAATGGGCAACAATCCAGAACTTGTGCTGATATTTATTTTATTAACATTGACTTATTATGCATGGTTATTGAATTATCATTTCTTCAAATTTATATTAAATCTAAATAAGCAAATTGTTAATATAAATAACAAAGCATTAGCTATGAGTTATATCAGACATATTTATAACTTATCAAATGATATTGCGAGTGTTTATATGAAAATAGGAAATAACACAGCCGTGGATTTATGTACGGAACGAAAAAAGATTAATTTGGACAAATGCCCACACCCAAAATGTGAAATAGAGGAATCTATAAATGCAAAAAAAAGGATATTAGCCTTACAAAAACGTCGATTAAACGAAATCAGCAAGAACCTTGCTTCTTATCTTTCTATACAATGCTATGCAATGGAAAGTCAATTAAATAAGACTTTAGCAGAAAACTACTTTAGAGATGGAGCTATTCACGAAAGTGCTGGAGCCGATGAAGCATACAGAAATTCCATGCAGAAAAAATTGATATTTGCAAAAAGGAAACGTATAGTTTTAATATCCAAGACTGAATTAGACAAATTTTTGGAAGAGCTTGATATGGAAAAAATCTTAATTTCATATATAGAATGGCATAAAAAACGTAATTGGACATTAAAGTTTCATGTAACCAATCAAAAATGTCCATTCAATGCACATATGTTTGATGGAGGTTTCCCAAATGAAGCAATTTCATTTATGGATTTCATTATATTCAAATATTTATCAGGGCATAGTCTTGTTTTTGCTCGGAATCAAGACAACACCGCTGTGATATATGAAAATCAAGATATTATAAAAAGTTATTCAGAAATGTATAACAATGTTTGGAGACAGAAGAGTACCGAAATTCGTAATATAACCGATTTGAAAAAATTATCTCAAAGATTATATGCCGATGAAAAGTAAAAAATATATTTTATTATCAATTTTATTGTGTGGATTATTATCCCTTATTATAAATACTCCTAAAAAAGACTCGATTCGTATATGTACAATCCAATATATTGAACATCCTAATTTAGAAAAGATGTATTGTGCATTTCAAAAAGAAGTCAATAAATGGGCAAAAAAAAATGGTAAGACAATTGAGTTTGAATTACAGATAGCGAATCAAGATGTTGCATTAGCTTCACAAATTGCAAACAGATACGTACAGAGGAAAGCAGATATTATACTGGCATTAGGCACACCTGCTGCACAAGCTGCACAACGTGCAACATCTGAAATCCCCATCATTTTCGGAGCCATCACAGATCCTGTAGAAATAGGTCTTGTGAATACGATGGAATATCCTGGGATGAATATTACTGGTAGTAGTGACAAGTGGTCATATGAGAAACAATTTGAGATGATTAGAACGCTGCTTCCCAATGTTAAAACGATTGGCATTGTTTATAATCCAAGTGAATCAAATAGCGAGAACGCTATGCGTGATATTAGGAGGATTATAAGGCGAACAGGACTAAATATTAACGAGGCACCCATACATAATTCTACAGAAGTCTACTCTGCAGCACAGTCTTTAGTACGTAAGTCAGATATATTTTTTGCGCCAGCAGATAATACTGTATTGTCGGCTTTGGATGCTTACATGAAAGTGGCAAAACAATATCATATTCCACTATTTGTTGGGGATGAGGGAAGTGTGGCAAAAGGAGGTATTGCAACTTATGGTCCAGACTATTACGATTTAGGAATAGAGACGGGGAAATTAGGCGTTCGTATATTAAATGGAGAAAAACCTTCTGGGTTAAGTGTTATCAAGCCAACATCTGGAGCCATCGTAATAAACAAAACAAGTTCTGAGTATTTCGACATAGAATATCCAGACAGTTTGTTGAAGCAAGCAAAAATATACGAATAATGATCATCGATTTATGTTGTGCCTCCTTAATTATAGGATTACTTTATTCTATTCTCGCTATAGGCACTATAACATCATTCAGAATAGTTGGCTTTCCCGATATGACATCAGATGGGTCTTTTCTTATCGGAGCTGCTCTTGGAGGGATTTGCGTACTTAATGGAATACCATGGTATATCTCATTAATAATTAGTTGTCTTGGCGGTTCTTTTTGCGGATTACTGACAGCTTTCCTTTACCTTAAATTTCGCATATCAAAACTTCTATCTGGTATATTGACGATGACTATGCTTTATTCCATTTCCTTAAGAATTATGAATCGTTCTAATTTATCACTTCAAAATTCTAAAGATACTTTGTGGAATGCCTTAAATCCTCATGACAACTTGTATTTTTCATTGCTGATATGTATTGTCTTTGTCTTAATTGTCGTCACGATTTATGCTTCCTTTTTGGAAACAATTATCGGACTACGATTGAGGGCATTAGGGGATTCTGAATTGACGTTTCAAAAAAAGAGATTCTCTGTTTCCACCTATACATATTGCGGATTAGCCATATCTAATGCTTTTGCAGCACTCTCCGGAGCACTGGTTTCTCAATACCAATGTTTTGTTGATGTAGGAATGGGAACAGGTGTTGTAATAGTATCATTGGCTGGTATTATAATTGGGGAGACAATACTAAAACCAGAAAAAGTTAAAATGTTATTGACTGCAGCTGTTATTGGCATGATTATTTATGAAGGTGTCATAACCTTTAGCTTGCAGTTAGGATTTCCAGCCACAGATTTAAAGATAGCTACTGCAATCATAACAATCCTATTTATATCTTTTAGACAGATACAAAATCTGAAATCTAATAATGACCGGCAAATAGGTAATCAAAGCATATGAAAACCTTGAATATTTCCAACCTTTGTTTTTCTTATGAAAACGGCATAGAAAAACATGCTATTTTCCAAAATAGTAGTCTGTCATTGGAAGACAGTAGAATTATTGGGCTTGTTGGGGTGAATGGATGTGGTAAATCTACATTGTTAAAACTTATAAAAGGGGATTTAATAGCACAAAAAGGAACAATAACTGTTTGCGAAACGAATGCGTCAGAAATATCTAATATATCATTTATCACGCAACAACCTATTGACAACATATTTCCAAAACTCACAGTTTTTGAAAATTATATGTTATTTCATGAGAGAAAATCTTTTTCTTTTGACAGATTTGATAAAATGAAAAATCGTCAGTCATGTAAAGATACTATACGGGTTACATGCATGAATCTTGAAGATAAGTTGGATGAACAAGTGAGATTTTTATCTGGAGGGCAGCAACAAGCTCTTGGTATAATACTGGCATGTGATATGCCTTCTCCGATCTTACTGATGGACGAACCAACCGCATCTTTAGACATTTTTGTTGCAGAGAAAATACTGAAAATGGCCATCCATGAAGTTCAAGAGAGAAATGGTGTACTCATTTTTACATCACACAATCTTTTTGATATATTACGATACACAGAGAGTGTTATTGTTATGGGAAAGGGTAATAACATGACCTGCCTGCTCAATCAAGAAGGGGTAGATGTGGGGCTATTACGTGATATCATGCAACGATGACAAATCCATGGAAAACAATATTACCTGAGATATATGAAGGACATATGCGAAGTCCAAGTGTAAATCAGTATAATTTGCTTAACAAGCTATTCAAAGAACAAGTCGCAAGTCATGAATTTGACTCTGTTGCGATTTTAGGAGTTGGATGCGGAAATGGGATTGAACACATATGTTCCGATAAAGTTATATGGGGATATGACATTAATCCATATTTCTTAGACTTATGTGGGAAAAGATTCTGTGGTCACTTTCCCAATATTCATTTAATAGAAGTAGATCTTACATGTTCAGATTTGACAATTCATGATTGTGATATATTAATATGTAATTTAGTAATAGAATATATCGGATTGGATAAATTTATTAGAATTATTTTAAAAAACAGGCCTAAAATCGTTTCTGTTATAATTCAACAAACAGATGAGAGCTACAATATAGTTTCACATTCTCCTTTTTCTAATTCTTTTTTACCAATTTATAGTTGTATGAAAGAATTCACAAAGGAAAACCTTATTCATGCGATGTGCGATTGTAATTATTCTACAATTATGTATAATGAATATACCTTAAAAAGGCGAATGTTTATAAGGATAGACTTTTCTTGTACGAATATTTAAAATAATACTTTATAATTATTTTAATATCTTCCATTTTGTTAAAATAAAACATCACACATGATCAATTTCTGCAAAATCATCATCATGGCGGCATCGGTCTTGGTCTTAGGCTCATGCTCCACATCCAAGGAAATCTCCTACTTCCAGGACCTGCGTCCCGGTGAGAGCGAGCTGACGCTTGCCGCACCGACGGAAATCAGGATCCAGCCGAAAGACAAGTTATCCATTCTGGTCAACAGCCAGGATTTGAGGCTGACCAACCTGTTCAATCTTCCGATTGTCAGCCAGCAAGTGGGACAGGAAAATGCAACGAGCCAGAATCGGGGTTTGTCCGGCTATACGGTGGACTCCAAGGGCGACATCGACTTTCCTGTTCTGGGAGCGCTCCATGTGCAGGGTATGACCCGTGAGGAGGTCGCAGCCTATATAAAAAAGGAGCTGCAATCGCACGACCTCATCAAGGACCCGGTGGTGACGGTGGAGTTCATGAACCTGAGTATCGATGTCATGGGCGAGGTGAACCGTCCCGGACGTTACAACATCGACAAGGATAACCTGACCATCCTCGACGCCTTGAGCCAGGCAGGCGATCTGACCATCTACGGCAAACGTGAGAAAGTCCTGGTGTTGCGTAACGAGAACGGCGCACAGCGTGTCTATGGCATCAACCTGTGTTCCGCCGACCATCTCTATTCCTCGCCGGTCTATTACCTGCGACAGAATGACGTGGTGTATGTCGAGCCCAACGACACCAGGGCACGCCAGTCCACCGTCAACGGCAACAACGTGCGCAGCACCTCGTTCTGGATTTCACTGGCATCCCTGCTGACCACCATCGGCGTGCTGGTCTTCAAATAATGAAAATCTCATAATTGTTAGTCCCTCATTCAAGAAATGGCAACCCTACAAAGAAATACTCCCGCGCAAAGTCCGCAGGACTTCATCCGCATACAGGACTTGTTTTACCTCTGCCTCGGCAAGTGGCACTGGTTCGTGATATCATTGGCTGTCTGCCTCGGCATCGCCGTCTGGTACCTGCTTACCACGCCACCGGTGTATACCCGTTCAGCCTCCATCTTCATCAAGGACGATTCCAAGGGGAAGTCCGCGTCCGGTGACATGGAGACGTTCGCCGATTTCGGCCTGTTCACAAGCAATACCAACGTGAACAACGAGATGGGCACGTTACAGTCACCCGACCTGATGCGCGAGGTGGTCTCACGCCTGCGTTTGGACATGGATTATAAAGTACCCGGACGTTTCCAGCGCCAGACGGTCTACGGACGGCAGCTTCCCGTGAGCGTCAGCATCAGCGACCTGCCCGAGGACGAATCCGCCACGTTCACCTTGCAACTGCTGAAAGGCGGCAAGGTCACTTTATCCGACATTGAGCGGAACGGCGAGAGCATCGGCGAAACGGAATTGGGAGGAAACCTTGGCGATACCATCCCGAGCGGCATCGGGAAGATTGTCGTCACCCCGACCTCTTACTACACGGATGGCACGGATATCCAATTATATGTGTCACGCCTGCCCTTTGGCAGTGCCGCCTCCGCTTGCTCTTCCGCTCTGACCGTGTCGCAGACCGACGAGAAATCCAACATCATCACCTTGTCATTCAAGGATGTTTCCACCCAACGGGCGGAGGACGTCCTGAACACCCTGATCGCCGTCTATAACGAGAACTGGGTGCGGGACAAGAACCAGATAGCCGTCAGCACCTCGAAGTTCATCGACGGGCGTCTCGGTGTGATCGAGGGCGAATTGGGTAACGTGGACGACGACATCTCCTCCTACAAGAGCGAGCACCTGCTGCCCGACGTGCAGGCCGCCGCCAGCATGTACATGGCGCAGGCCAGCGAGGCCAATGCCGCCATCAAGGAACTGGACAACCAGGTCTACATGGCACGTTATATACGCAACTACCTGACGAACAAGGGTAACGACTCCCAGTTGCTTCCCGCCAATTCCGGCATAGACAATCCGGGCATCGCCACACAGATCAGCGAGTACAACAGCAAACTGTTGGAGCGCAACAGCCTCGTGTCGCACAGTAGCGAGAAGAACCCGTTGGTGGTGGAGATGGACGCCTCCCTCTCTGCCATGCGGAGCGCATTGCTCACCTCCATTGACAACCAATTGGTTACCCTAAATGCCCAGATAAAAAGCCAGCGGGGCTACAGCGGGCAGGCCACCTCGCAGATCGCCTCCAACCCGCAGCAGGCCAAATACCTGCTCTCGGTAGAACGGCAGCAGAAGGTGAAGGAGTCGCTTTACCTTTACCTGTTGCAGAAACGTGAGGAGAACGAGCTCTCACAGGCGTTCACCGCCTACAATACCCGCATCATCACCATGCCGGGCGGAAGCATGATACCCACTGCACCGATAAAGAAAAATATCCTGCTTGTGGCTTTCGCCTTGGGACTGCTCATTCCGATAGTCATCATCTTTATTCGTGAGAACATGAACACCGTGGTACGTGGCCGCAAGGACTTGGAGAACATGACCGTCCCCTTCGTGGGCGAGATACCGCTTGCCTTCCGCAAGAAGCACAAATGGTACGGCCGCAAAGCGAAGACAAAAGAGGAGAAGTGCGCAGTCGTGGTCAAAGAGAAGAGCCGTAATGTCATCAACGAGGCGTTCCGTGTGGTACGCACCAACCTGGAGTTTGTCGTGGGCAAGGAACGGGAGTCGAATGTCATCATGCTCACCTCGGCCAATCCGGGCAGCGGCAAGACCTTCATCACGTTCAACCTTGCCACCAGCCTCGCCATCAAGGGCAAGCGTGTGATAGCCATCGACCTCGACCTGCGCAAAGGCTCGCTCAGCGAGTATGTGGGTAGACCCAAAGAAGGCATCTCCAATTACCTTATCGGAGAGACAAAGACCTGGCGGGAAATCGTCCGCAAACCTGCGGACGATGCCAAGCTGGACATCATCCCCGTAGGCATGATACCCCCCAACCCTACCGAACTGCTGTTCGTAGAACGGTTGGAGCAACTGATAAACGACTTACGCAAGGAATATGACTACATCTTCATCGATTGCCCTCCAGTGGAAATCGTGGCCGATGCCGCCATCATCAATAAACTGGCGGACATCACCCTGTTTATTATCCGTGCAGGGTTGCTCGACCGAGGCATGTTGCCGGAGATAGAAAAGTTCTATGCAGACAAGAAATACAGTAATATGTCGGTTGTCCTAAACGGTACGGACGGCGGTAACGGACGTTACGGATATAAGTATGGTTACAAGTACGGTTACCATTATGGTTATGCTGGATATACCAAGGAAGAATAATCGGAAAGATGTGGTTTTTCAGAAAACATACCAGCCTTGCCGACAGTGGAATCTTCCGGGGATTCACCGACTGGCACTGCCATCTGCTCCCCGGAGTGGATGACGGTGCGCGGACGATGGAGGAATCCTTACAAATTCTCTCCCTTTATGAGAAGTTGGGAGTAAATGAGGTTTGGCTGACTCCGCACATCATGGAGGATATGCCAAATACGACATCCGCCCTGAAAGCACGTTTCGAGGAACTGGAAGCTGCTTATCAAGGAAACATCGTCCTGCACCTCGCTTCCGAGAACATGCTTGACAACCTGTTTGAGGAACGGTTGGCGAAGAATGACCTGCTGCCATTGGGAAAGGACGGGAAACACCTGTTGGTGGAGACCTCCTACTTCAATCCTCCGATGGGGCTGAGCAACATCCTGCTCCGCGTCAAGTCGAAAGGTTACTACCCTGCACTGGCGCATCCCGAACGATATAACTACATGGACGAGAGCAACTACCGGCAACTGAAAGGATTGAACGTGAAGTTCCAGCTCAACCTATTCTCGTTAGCCGGCGCGTACGGTGCAGGGGTAAGAAAGAAGGCCGGATGGTTGATGAAAAACGGCTTCTACGACTTGGCAGGCAGCGACATGCACGGCCTTGCCATTTTGGAAGATGACCTCTATAAAAAACGAATTTTGGGAAATATGTTGAATGCTACAAGGCATTGCTTCAATACTTTTACCACTAATACTATTTAAAATTACTAGACAAAGAACTATAATTGGAGTGTTCAATATGAATATACAAACAATAATGACAAATGAGAATCATAACGATGGTTCTTATATCCATTTATATCTCAATGAACAAACTGGCGCATGGTGTGCATACGGCTATTCTGCATATGGATTACGACTTTTTGATAAAATAAAAGGTTATAACAACCTACGTAATTATACTAAAAATATCCAAATGCCATGCACGATCACATCTGACGAATCTCTTACAGCGTTGCTGCAAAACGCTATTGAGATAATTTCACAGACAAATACTTATATAGGACTAAAAATGGCAAATAGAATAAATCATGATGCTTACAGTAAATGGTTGAGTAAGTTGAAAGGAGGTGAAAGCAACGATGACGACATCATTGTCACCACACAGGTCAGCCAATACGTGCCTAAAGAGGGGTTCATACCTGATGGAATGTCTGCATTTGCACGTAATGTCAAGCGTATTGGAGATTTTATATTGTCGTTGATTGCATTGGTTATTTTTTCTCCGTTATTCTTGATTTGTTATATTGCCATTCGCAGGGAAGATGGAGGAAGTGCTATCTTCAAGCAAGAACGTATCGGCAGGTTCGGTCGCCCGTTCTATATCTATAAGTTCCGTTCCATGCGTCTGGATGCCGAAAAGTTCGGACCGCAGCTTAGCCATAGCGGGGGTGATAATGATCCCCGGTTGACAAAAATAGGCCGTTTTATCCGTGCGCACCATTTAGACGAACTGCCCCAACTCTACAATGTTTTACGTGGTGACATGGCATTCATAGGACCGCGACCCGAGCGCAAGTTCTATATTGACCAAATACTTGAACACGATATGCGGTACATCTATCTTTACCAAATCCGTCCGGGTGTGACATCGTATGCTACACTATATAATGGCTATACAGACACGATGGAGAAGATGTTGCGTCGTCTGGAGTACGACCTCTACTATCTGGGACACCGTTCGTGGTTATTTGACTTCAAGATCCTGCTGAACACGTTCTGTTCCATTGTCTTTGGGAAAAAATTCTGAAAGCCAATCCTTCCATCATGGAGATATTCAATGACATATTCAGTCCACCAAAAATTGCGCATCTTATCATTGGAGCAATATTTGATTTGACTGTCGGAATCATCCTTATTTATATAGGGAATATGTATAAACAGCGGAGAAAGCCGAAGCGGACGAAGAATTTGATTAACAGTGTCAACGAGCAAATCATGAACCGCTTGTATTTTTTGTCGATAATAAAAAGGTCGTGGACAGATATCTGATAATGAGAGTACGTTCTCTTCTTGCGACAAGTTCGCATCTCAACCCCAGAGAAGTTATCGGAGAAGAAGAAATTCTGGAAAGGCTGATTACGCCCTCCCCATATTTCACAACAGAAGAGAAGACAAGAATGGTGAAGCTGGCGGCATATTCCAACGCGGACTGTTTCCATTGGGAACCTATCAAAAAAGCAGTTTTTTACATAATTATTTTCCTTGTTGTTTTTTTCTTTTTATATAGTGTCCTGCATATAGGGTGTTTTTATAAAATCATAACACAGCTTTTCTTGTCATATACAGAATGGGTTATCATACCTTTGATAGGTATCTTTTCGGCTCTGATAAGCCATTATATCTATATTGCATACATACAATACAAGTCGTTAAAACAAATAAAATAGGTTATGAGTGACCATAAGACTTTTTTATCAAATATAATCATACACAGTTTTGCTACAGCCCATGCCATTGCGGCTGCGTCGCTAGCACAGACCATGGTAGGAGACGAAGCCACATTGACGGCTTTAACAATCGGCATGATTATAACGTTGTCAAAACTGTAATAATGCTCCGATGTCATGGGGAGGTGCCTTGACGTTTTTCAGTGTGTTTGCCGGATTCTACTTGGGAACACGGGGAGCAACGTGTCTGATCAAATGGGTTCCAGGCATCGGGAACACAGCCAACGCCTTGTCCACCATATTTACAACGGAGATTATCGGATGGGCAACGGTCTATCTGTTAAGCCGGGGAAGGGATTTGACGACCGTCAGTAAGGATGAAGCCGATGAAATCATACGTGAGGGGAAAGAACTTCGCAAAAAGAATGAGGCAGAGAAGAAAAGGATAAATGACATCATTAACAAACGGATGACAAGTGGCGAGAAAGCTCTTTATCATTCGATAATGGATAAATTAAAAGAAAAGGACTTGTCTGACCAGCAAAGGGATGGGTTGGTCAAGAAACTGGATGAATTGTTTAAAAAATATGAGTGAAGTCGTATTCATGATCCAAGCACAATTTTTACCATATATTCGACATGGCATCATATAGCTCTATCATAAAATCAACGGGATTAGTCGGACTTGCACAAGTATTCAAGTTATTCTTTGGCTTGTTACAAAGCAAGATATTGGCTGTACTGGTTGGAACGGCAGGATTCGGAGTTTGGAGTCTGTTTAATACCTTCGTACAAACTGTATCTTCATTCTCAACATTGGGCATAGACCAAGCAGGAGTAAGGCAAGTATCAAAAAATTCAGAAAATACAAAACTGTTGGGAGAAAGCATTTATGTGTTCCGGACTTTGCTTCTTTTTTTGTCAATGGCTACGGTCCTGTTGATTTGTATTTTTCGGAAAGAGGTAAGCCTGAATCTTTTGGGAAACGAAAAATATTCATGGAGCATTGTCATCGTTTCACTGGCAATATTCCTTAACGGCTTGTCCCAAGGCTGCATGTCTGTATTAAATGGGCTGCGGAAACTTAAAGAGATGGTGAAAAGCCAAATTGCCGGTTATTCTGTCGGCATGATAGGCTCTGTCATATTCGTCCTTGCTTGGGATACAGAAGGCATCTCTTGGTTTATTTTTGCTTCCTCCCTGTCCGTTTTCATCTTATCATATTATTATTTTCGCAAGCAGAAACTTGCGATAGCTAAAGTCTCATTCCGACGGTTCTATTCCGAATCTAAAGTGTTGTTTCCAATCGGTATTGCCATTGCTTATTCCGCCTTGATTGTGGCTGTTTCCACTTATATGTCGCAAGTGTATATTCGTCAAAAGTTCGGTCTTGAATGGGTAGGCATTTACAATGCAAGCAATACGATTTCCAGCGTGTATATAAATGTTTTCCTTAGTGCTATGGGGGTTGACCTGATGCCGCGTCTTGCAAAACTTATTAACCAGGAAAAAGCTATGGGACGGTTGATTTGTGACCAAATGGAGTTAGGAGTGCTTGCTTCTACGATCGGGATCATTGCAGTTCTTCTGTTCGCCCCATTGATTATCCAGATACTTTATACTTCGGAGTTCCTTCCTGCAACAAATGTGATGAGGTGGCATATATTGTCTGTTTCATTGAAAGTTCTTTCTTATCCGATGAGTTATGCCGTGATAGTACGACAAAAGACATGGCAATACATCGCAATTCAAACTTTACTTTGGGGTGGTTCATACGTATTGCTCATTCTTTTTACCAGATTATGGGGAACATCTGCACTTGGAGCGAATTTCCTATTTGCTTTTGTCATATATATCATCTTTTTATTCATCCTAAACAGGCGGCTACTTATTATATCTCCGCTTTTGAAAAAACTACTGGCAATATCGTGGGGAATGATTATTGCTTTAATGGTTTTAAACGAGTTTTTCCCTCCTGTAGTTTTTCATGTATTAGGCGGTGTCTTGCTGATTGCGGATATAGCATGGATCTTTTATGTATGCAGGAACTATATGGGTATTGATATTGTAGCACTAATTAAACAACGGTTACATAAAAACAAGAATAAATAAAAAAATGAATCAATCAGTATTAGGATTGTACTATGAGGATTTCATAGTTGGGCAGGAGATACATCATGCCCTTTCAAAAACGATTTTTGAAAGTGACAACAATTTTTTCAGCATGATTACGATGAATCATCATCCGGTGCATACAAACATTGATTATGCAAGAAAGAATCAGCATGGGAAAATATTAGTTGTAGGTACATTGGTCTTTTCGCTTGCCGTAGGTATTACAGTGCCGGATATTAGTGGAAAAGCCATTGCCAACCTAGAATATGAAAGCATAAAGCATCTAAACCCGGTGTTTTTGAATGACACCATCTATGTAAAGAGCACCATTTTGGATAAACGGGAGTCAAAATCCAAGCAAGACAGGGGTATTATTTATGTAGAGTCTGTTGCCTATAATCAGGACGGGGTAGAAATCTTGTCCTTCCGGCGTAAAGTATTGGTAAAGAAAAAAATATAAGATATGGAAAATGATTATTTAATGAGAAGCCTGATGTTCGTTCCGGCTCATAATCCAAAACTGCTGGAAAGTGCTGTGCACAGAGATGCAGATGTATTGTTACTCGATATAGAAGATTCAGTGCCCAAACCCAGCAAGCAGGAGGCACGCGAAAACATCAAGGCATTCGTGAAGCGTCCAGACTTGAATGGAAAACTGATTTTCCCAAGGGGTAATGACCGGGAAAGTGGAGAACTGCTGAAAGATGCTTACCAATTGACTATTGACGGGATTACTGGCTTTATGTATCCCAAAGCGACCAAAGAGGAAGATATTTATTTCTTTGGGAAGCTCTTGGAGACAATAGAATGCGAGAAGGGATACCCGATAGGTACGTTTAAAATAATCCCCTTGATTGAAACAGCCGGTGCCGTTATCAATATCAAGAACATTTGTTGTGCTTGCAAAAGGGTCATTGCAATTGCTTTTGGCTGTGAGGATTATGTAACGGATATTCAAGGCAAACATGATGACGAAGGACTGAGTATATTTACTTCACGTACAATGATTGCAATGGCCGCACGTGCCTATGGCATCATTCCTATTGATACGGTACACATAAAAGTACACGATTTGGAAGATTTGGAGAAGAACCTGATACTTTCAAAGAAGTTGGGATTTGAAGGTATGCTGGTTTTGAACCCCAAAGAACTTCCTTTGGTGCATCAATACTACTCTCCCACGGATGAAGAAGTGGCATGGGCAACGGAAATGATTTCACTGGCAGAAGAAGCCAATTCATCAGGGAAGGGAGTTGCGGTGAAGAATAACAAGTTCATAGGTCCTCCTATGGTCAAGATGGCTGAGAGAATATTGAAGAAAAATAACTTAATAAAGGGAAGAAAAACGATATGAATGTAGTTCGGTTTGCAAAAAAGTCCATTCGATACTTGTATAGAGAAACTGTATTGTATGCCGTATGGCATTTTGTCTCCTATTTCCCTTTATTCCCAACCATCATGTATAGTACGGTCCGAGCAAAAGCATGGAGATTTATCGGTGCCAAGATAGGCAAGAAAGTGAGAATCGGATATGGGGTTTACATTGATGTCTCCACTTTGCGCCGTCTGACAATTGATGATTATGTTGGTATAGGAGCAGAATGCCTCATTCTTTTACATAAGATAGATATGGAAAAATTTGTGGACCGTAGAGTTGGTATCCCCATTAAAGAAGGCGATGTACATATTTGTTCCAATGTTCAGATAGGCATGAGGTCTATGATTCTCCCCGGTGTGACTATTGGAGAGGGAAGTTTTGTAGCAGCCAATTCTACTGTTACACACGATGTTCCTCCGTATACCATTGTTGCTGGTAATCCGGCGAAAGTTATACGCAACCTGAAGGAATAGCAAAAGGCGAACTTAATAAAGATTAAACTTGTGGTTATTGTCATAGGGTATTATTGTTCTTTCTTGCTTGTCGGCTATATTTTGTATAGCCTAATACGTTCTGTTAAGCAAAGAGTAACGATAGAAAGTATTGTATGCTTTTTATTATTATTCTCATTTTTTGGTTTTAGAGATTTACCTATTCTGAATGACACGGCTCATTACTATGATCATTTTAGGCACTTAATCAAATATGATAGTTTTTTTAAGCATCCTTTCTATTATATAAATCCGCATGAACGATTTGAACCAGCTTTTCAGATATTTGAACGTATATTAGGATATCTAACAAGTGAACCATATTCAATTATAATGATTTCTGCTCTTGTCATTTCCTTTATGAGTATTTGGTTCATAAACAAATTTACCCATCACGTCGCGTTATATACATTTTTCTTATTAACATCATTATGCTTAACAGCGATGTATAGTAGCATTCGCCAAAGTTTTGCTATGTGCATTTTCTTTATTGCTTTTACATATTTGCTTAATAAAAAATGGCTTGGGTATTATTTGCTAATTATAGCTGCAATGTTTTTTCATAGTTCTGCCTTTATTTTGCTTTTTCTTCCAATTCTTGATAAAATAGAATTGAATAAGAAAAATGTAATATTAACATTTTGCGTTTCATTTGTTGTGTTCATTTTTCTTGATACGCTTTTAGAGGTTATTGGTACGACTGACTCTGTTTATTATCAAATTCAAATGAAGAGAGAAACAATACCATTAGCCGTGATATTAGACCTTTTAACAATAGTACTTTTTCTTATACTCTGTGTTCATATACGAAGACAATATAATATTGATAAAAACGATTGCAAATTATTATGGTGGACAAGTATATTGAATTTATCTGTAATTATGTGTAGCTTACGTTTCATCGCTTTGGTAAGGTTTGCAAAATACTTTTTCCCGATAACTATCATTTTACTCTTATCTCACATATTCACAGTTGAAGGAAGGGAAAGAAATAAATATTTATACTGCATGATTTTTTTTATTCTATTACGGTTTGTATCTATTCTTCTATTGAAAAACGAATGGTATCATTTGTATCCGTATAGACTATTTGATTTCAATGAATTATACCATAACACTAATACAGGGTATTAAAAGATGAAAATAGCAATCCTATACATTTGTACTGGTAAGTACAATCTCTTTTTTAAAGGCTTCTATGAATCGTGCGAAAAATTTTTCTTAAATGGAATCGCCGATATTGAATACTTTGTATTCACTGATGATATGACACTTTCAGATTCCGTGAAAGTCCACTTGTATCAAAAAGAATGCAAAGGCTTCCCTTTAGACTCGCTGTTCCGTTTCGATATGTTCCTATCCATAGAAGGAGAACTGAAAGCATTTGACTATCTGTTTTTCTTTAATGCAAATATGCTGTTTGTTGCTCCTGTAGGTGAAGAGTTCCTTCCAAAAAATGAAGGACTTGCAGCCGTACTACATCCGGGATATGTGAAGAAACCCTCTTTTCTGTTTCCTTATGACAGAAACAAACAATCAACTGCGTATATCCCTCCTTTTAAAAGGGGATATAAATACTATATGGGCAGCCTAAATGGAGGGACATATCAGGAATATATGAAACTAATTCAAGAATGTTCCCAAAATATTCACGATGATTATGCCAAAGGATATATTGCATTGTTTCACGATGAGAGCCATCTGAACAAATATTTGTTTGGACATAATTGTTTGGGATTATCACCCGCTTACGCCTATCCCGAAGGTAGCAACTTACCGTTTTCTCCAAAGATAATTATTCGTGACAAAGTAAAAATTGACCCCTATTTCAACAAAGGACGTGATTACTCGCTGAAAGGAAAAATGAAGAAAACGGTCAGCATCATTTATAGAGCGATTTGCTGGTATCTTTAAAATCTTGGCTGATAATGAAAATCGTAAAAATCCTTGGAGGGCTGGGAAACCAGATGTTCCAGTATGCCTTGTACCTTTCTCTGAAGGAGCAATTTCCTCACGAACAGGTGAAAATTGACATTTCATGTTTTAAGAGTTATCCCCTGCATAATGGTTTTGAAATAAATAGGATATTTGCTCAAAATGCTCCTGTTGCTTCTTTCAAAGATATATTGAAAGTTGCATATCCTTATCCGAACTACAGGTTTTGGCAAGTAGGTAAATACATCTTGCCAAAGCGGAAAACGATGTGTGTTGAACGGAAAGATTTTACCTTTGACGCAACCGCATTGATACGTAAAGGCAACTGTTACTATGACGGGTATTGGCAACATGAAGAATACTTTTGCTTCGTGAAGGATGCCATTTGGAGCGCATTCTCTTTTCCTGAAATAACAGACAAGCGAAACACAGAGATTATGCAACGGTTTCAGACAACCACCAGCGTTTCATTGCACATACGTAGAGGGGATTACATCAACCATCCATTCTTTCGGGGTATTTGTGACTTGGACTATTACAAACGGGCGATATGCTATATGGAAGAGCGAGTAACCCCACAGTTATATTGCATTTTTTCTAATGATATTGACTGGTGCGAAAACAACCTGCATGAATTATTATCTGGCAAAGAAGTTATTTATGTAGATTGGAACAATGGGATGGAAAGTTATATGGATATGCAATTGATGAGCCTCTGCCAACACAACATCATTGCCAATTCTTCCTTCTCTTGGTGGGGAGCTTGGCTGAACCGTAATCCACAGAAGGTTGTGGTCTCTCCCACGAAGTGGCTCAATATAGAATCAGAAAGTCCGATTCCCGAAAGCTGGATAAAAGTTTGAAAAGCAAAAAAACGATGAAACAAAGACTCCACTACATTGACAATCTGAAAGGATTCCTTATTCTTCTTGTGGTGTTGGGGCACTGCATCCAAAATACAGATGCTGATTTTGACCACAACATCGTGTTCCGCTATATTTATTCTTTCCACATGCCATTGTTCATGTGTGTAAGCGGTTTTGTAAGTTACAAACCGGATATAAAATGGCAGACGGTACGGAAGCGTTTCAAGCAGCTGATAGTACCCTTTTTGTCTTGGGCGATGGTTGGTTGTTGCATACATCTTGACTGGACTCTATTTTATACAAAAGCAATACATCCTGATACCGGACTATGGTTTCTGTGGACTTTATTCTTCATTGTATTGCTGATGAAATTATGCGATATGTTCTGTTCGTATCTGAAAGTCAAGTTAGAGTATGTTGTCTGCATTATGTCTCTGCTTCTGATGGGCATAATGGTTGTATTAAAGTTTAAGGTATTCGGTTTCCAGTTTATTGCCTGGTATTTCCCGTTCTATGCCATTGGATTTTTCGGAAGGAAATATCAATGCCTTTGGGAGAAACGGGGACGCGTTGATTCTTTGTGGCTCTCCACCTTGTTCTTGTGTATGGCATACTGGTGGATGCGGAAAGACCCTCCTTTGTTCATGCCCCCAAGCAGCCATGTGGTGTACAACTATGTGTACAAATTTATGGTCGCAGGCGTGGCGATAGCTGCGTTCATCCCCTTATTCAAGTATTATATGAATAAGAAATTGTTAATAATTACTAAATTGGGGGGGGGTAACTTTGGGTATTTATGCTATCCATCAGACAATTATCACCCTGCTTA
>ULUV01003509.1_pt1 | contig 19123 bp, 13 predicted proteins | sample 1958921 | NCBI WGS metagenome assembly ULUV01 (sample SAMEA4835772, study PRJEB28245) | human gut metagenome | biome: gut microbiome; material: fecal sample | place: Denmark | collected 2008
TTTCTATGGTGGGCCGTCAGGGGTTCGAACCCTGGACCTTGGGATTAAAAGTCCCCTGCTCTGCCAGCTGAGCTAACGGCCCGCGGGTGGCATTGTACCACGGTCTGGGACTATTCCCAACTCCATTGGCCGTTCTGGAAAATCACAACTTCGCGTCCATCGGGCGTAATGCCCACAATATCGATGTCATCCGTGCCAATCATAAAGTCAACGTGCGTGCTCGAAACGTTGACACCATGCTCCAGGAGCTCCTCTTTGGACATATCATATCCATCCTCGATGCACTCGGGGAAGCCGACTCCCAGTGCAAGATGGCAGCTGGCATTCTCGTCATAGAGCGTGTCATAGAACAGGATGTCGCTTTCACGGATCGGCGTGTTCTTGGAAATGAGCGCGACCTCGCCCAGATGAGCGGCACCTTCATCGGTGTCAATAATGCTCGCAAGCGTCGCCTTGCCCACACGGGCATCGTAGTCCACTACGCGGCCGGCCTTGAACTTAATCCAAAAATCGTCAACCTTGTTACCGTGGTGAATGAGCGGCATAGCCGAATACACGATACCGTCGGCGCGCATGCGATCGGGCGAAGTGAAGACTTCCTCGGTGGGAATGTTGGGGAAGAAAGGGTGCCCATCGGGCGTCTTGCCCTTGCCGCCGGCCCACTCGTGACCTTTCGTCATGCCAATCGTCAGATCGGTTCCATTTGCCGAGGTGTAATGCAGGCGGTCAAAACGATTGTCGTTCAGGAAGCGCAAGTTCTTTTCGAACGCCGCGTCATGAAGCTCCCAGTCGCTCTCCGGGTCCTGGCCATCGGCACGAGCGGTGTGCAGAATCGCATTCCACAGCTTATAGATTGCAACCTCATCGGCGTCTCCCGGGAACACCTCGCGCGCCCATGCCACGACCGGAGCGCCGGCGATGCACCACGGATTGATGTTGTAGTCCAGTCCACGGCGGAAGACCTTGCACTGCGTATTCCTTGCCTTAGAAGCTGCAGCAGGCTTAGCGGGATCGATGCCCTTAAGGGCGGCAGGGTCCGCACCCTCGATAAAGATAAAGCAGGCACCGTCCTGGGCCAGGGAATCCAGCTGCAGGCGCTTCCACTCGGGCGTCTGCTCAAAATAGCTTTTATCGACATGCTCGTACGTGAGCCTCGTCACGGCATCATCGGCCCAAATGACCGTCACGTGGCCAGCGCCGGCGGCATAAGCCTCCGCGACCACCACGCGGGCAAAAGGCGCGCACTCGACCGGAGACTGAACGACGACCTCCTGGCCGGGTTTGACGTTTACGCCCTTGCGGACGACCAGGCGCGCATAGTTTTTAATCTTGGGCTCCAGGGCCTTCATGCCCTCCAGAGCTTCTTCGACCGTCAGGGCAGCTCGAATCATGTGCCACTCCATCTATCTATAGAACAGTAAAAAGGCGCGCCGCAAAAACGACGCGCCTTATATCTTAGCGATAAGTATGAATGCAAACGCTACTTCTTCTTGGAGTCCTTCTTGTCCTCCTCGGCAGCTGCGCGCTCGATAAGAGCGTTGAGCTTGTTCTCGGACATGCCCTCGGCCTGTGCGCGGTACATGTTGCGCAAGGGACGAATACGAACGAAGTCGTAGATAAAGTCACCCAGGATGATGACATAGGACAAAACGATGCCGACCATCTGAACAGGACTGGACACCGTGCCGCCGGGAGCGAAGTAGAGCGAAGCCCAAATTGCCACGACGAGCACCATGCCGATAGCGAGCACGGCCCACCAGATACGGCGACGCTTGGTGTAGTCCTCATCCTGCTTGAGGAGAATATTCGACACCGTGTAGATACGATCCTCGCGAGCACGCTGCTTGGCCTTGCGGGCGCGCTTCTCCTCCTTGGAAAGACCTTCCAGGTTTTCACCCTTCTCGAGCTCTTTGCGGCGTGCCTTAGACGAAGCCGGCACGACGCGAACGGAGCTCGCTGCCTGGCGGGCGGGTTTAGCAGATGCGGCGGACTTGCGCGCAACCCCGGTAACTTCGTGGGATTGCGTGCGCTTGTTCGTGGCGCTACGGGTACTCACTTATGCGTTCTCCTTCATGCTTGTGAACTGGGAGCCCGTGATGATCTGGAAGGCCTCGCGATAGCGCTCGGACGTGCCATCGATGACCTCGGCGGGCAGGTGCGGGGTCTCCCCCGTCATATCCCAGTTGGCCTTGAGCCAATTGCGGACGAATTGTTTGTCGTAGCTAGGCTGGATCTTGCCCTCCTCGTAGCTGGCGGCAGGCCAGAAACGGCTGGAGTCGGGCGTGAGGCACTCGTCGATCAGCGTAACCTTGCCATCAATAACACCGAACTCGAACTTGGTGTCGGCGATGATGATGCCTCGAGTCGCGGCATACTCGGCAGCGGCCTTGTAAATCTTGAGAGACAGGTCGCGAATCTGCGCGGCGACGTCCTCACCCACGATCTCGCAGCAACGCTCGAACGAAATGTTCTCGTCGTGGTCGCCGATCTCGGCCTTCGTGGACGGCGTGAACAGCGGCTCGGGAAGCTTTGAGGCCTCGGTCAGGCCCTCGGGCAGCTGAATGCCGCAGACAGTGCCGTTCTCGTCGTAGGTCTTCTTGCCCGAACCGGTCAGATAGCCGCGGACGATGCACTCGATAGGAATCGTCTGGGCCTTCTTAACCAGCATGGCGCGGCCAGCGAGGTAGTCACGATACCCAGCAAACTCCTCGGGGAAATCCGCCGGGTCGATGGAAACGAGATGGTTGGGGACGATGTCGGCAAACTTATCGAACCAGAATGCCGAGATGCGATTGAGCACCTCTCCCTTAAACGGAATCTCGTCGGGAAGAATGAAGTCGAACGCAGAAATGCGGTCGGTGGCGACCATCAGCAGGTTTTCACCGGCATCGTAAATATCACGAACCTTGCCACGGGAATCCGGACGACGCTCCATCGTTGTCACGTGAGTCACTCCTTACCTAAATACGACAGAAATGCGGGTTCTTTCCCGCGTGTTTTCGCAAACTCGGAGCGGCAGGGACGCGGCCCCTCCTTCACCGAATAGCGAAAAGCTAGTGCTCCATTGTAGTAGATGCCGCGTCCGCCGTGTGCTCGCGGGGCAGATGAATTGTAAAAGTCGTACCCTTTCCAAGCTCCGACTCCACGGATATGTAGCCATGGTGACGCTCGACGATCTGCTTGGTCACGGCGAGGCCGACGCCCAGGCCGCCAGCTTCGCGGGCGCGGCTGGCATCGGCGCGCCAAAACCGCCCGAAAATGCGCGACAGATCGTCCTTGGCAATACCGATGCCGGTATCAGAAACGGCAATGCTGACGTGCCTGCGGTCACTGAGCACCGACACCACGACCCAACCGCCCTCGGGGGTGTAGCGCATGGCGTTGCTCATGAGGTTGATAACACATTGCGTGATCATGTCGGGATCGGCCTCGACGACATCGTCGTGCCCTTGGGTTTCATCTGCAAAGCGAAGGCGAAGGTCACGGTCGGCAAACAGACGCTCCTGGCCGTTCACAATCGATCGCACGAACGGAACCATGTCCACCGGTTCTAGATTGAGCGGAGCCGTGCTGTTTTCCATACGCGATAGGTCGAGCATCTGCTGCACCAGACGAGCCAGGCGACGCGTCTCGGAAGCAACGGTCTCCAAATGCTCATCGTCGGTGGGATACACGCCATCCTGCATGGCTTCGACCGTTGCGAGCATGGCCATAAGCGGCGTGCGAAGCTCGTGTGCAACGTCTGAGGTCAGGCGCTTCTCGTGTTTCATATCCTTCTCGAGCGAGGTGGCCATCTCATCGAAGGTCTCACCCAGCTGATCGATCTCGTCATCACCGCGCAGCCCCGTGCGAGCCGACAGGTCGCCGTCACGGATTTGCTTTGCGGTACTGGTGATGCGATGAATCGGTTTGGTGAGCATGCGCGACACGAGCGATCCGATAACGACCGAAATGCAGATTGCAACAACCGCGGCGAGGGCCATGGCGTTAAAGGTCTTCTCCCTAAACGCAGAGTCCGCCTTGGTGAGCAGAGCGTCGGAGCCGATGGCCCACAGCTTTACCTGTCCGACATGCTCGCCGGAAGACGTTACAATCTCGACGTTAGCAACGCTATCGGAGTCGGTTGGAGCAGACGAGACCGGGCTATGCGATGCCCTCTTGCCGCTCGTGTCGTCGGTCGTAGCCTGGTTTTCGCGTACATCGGCGGTGGCGCTTGCCGAGGGCCAGGAATCGTCATAAACGATCACACCCTTTTTATTGACGACCTGCATGCCCAGATCGTCGGAAACCAAACTCGACGTTGCGACCGTGCGCAGTTCTCCCGCGGTCCAAGAGCCGTTTTCCTCATATGAGGTCGCCAACTTCTCGGCAGCGGAATTTGCGATTTCGACGATATTGGAGCGTGTGTAATCCGAAAAGACCGTGCCCCACACAACAGAGACAACGCCCACCAGCACCAATACCGTCATGAGCGATGTCAGAGCAAAAGCAAGTGCCATGCGCGAGGGATAGCTCATCGTTGGCCGTGAATCGGAACGAGGCGTGTTCCAACTAGCCTTGGAACCCGCCTCGCTCTCCTGCTTGTGCTTTTGTCCGATTTCAAAGCGCGCAGGTGTCATATGTGATTTCCCTATTTCTCGTCCGACTTATCGGTCTTGGCCGGAGCCTCGAAGCGATAGCCGACACCATGGACGGTGTAGAGCCACTTGGGCTTCTTGGGATCATCGCCCAGCTTGGCGCGAAGATTCTTCACGTGGCTATCGATGGTGCGCTCATAGCCCTCAAAGTCATACCCGAGCACTTTCTCGACCAGCTCCATGCGGTTATACACACGGCCGGGATGGCGGGCAAGCGTGGTGAGCAGCTTAAACTCGGAAGCCGTCAGATCGACTTCCTTGCCCTCGACCAAGATCTTGTGGCCCGAGATATCGATGACCAGATCGCCGAAGTCGAGTACCTCGACGGCGGGCTCGTCGGCCTGATGGGCACGGCGGAACAGAGCGCGAACGCGGGCGACGAGCTCGCGCGGCGAGAACGGCTTAATCAGATAGTCGTCGGCGCCGAGCTCAAGACCGATAATACGGTCCTCGATCTCGCCCTTAGCCGTCAGCATGATGATGGGGACATCCGAGGTATCGCGAATGGTGCGGCAAACGCGCTCGCCGGGAATCTTGGGGAGCATAAGGTCGAGCACGACCAGGTCGAACTGATGCTTCTCGAACTCCTCGATAGCGGACTGGCCGTCGCCCACGCCCACAACCCAATAGCCCTCGCGCTCGAGATAGGCAGCGACAGCGTCACGGATTGCCTTCTCATCCTCGACCAGCAGAATCTTTTTTGCATCTGAAGCCATAACACGGCCCCCCTGTCTCAATTAGCTAAGAACAAGCTCATTTTAACGCACCTGAGCCCACCGGGTATCGCATGGGTGCGATAGCTCGGCGGGCGGTACTCATAGTCACAACGCGCTTATTCCCCTGTCGACGCCTTTTTAACCCCTCGGAGACTAAAGAGAGAACAAGCGAGCGGTAACCGTCTCGGGAATCCCCTGACTGTTACGCACCGTTGCGTACGTTAAGAACGAGTTCGATTTACCCGCCGTAGCAGGATAATCGCCATACTCCAAGGCTCGGTCGGGCGACAGAAGCGAGCCGTAGGTCTTAGCCGAAGTGTCAATCAAAAAATGCGACGCCTGAACTTTGATCAGGTATTTATTTTTCCTTCCCGCAGCGCACGCGAGCGGCCCACGCGAAAGGAAGAGATACGGCCCGCCCTCGTTACCGATATAGGTGCCCATATTGCCCAGGCCACCCACACCGCTATACGTCGCCTCAATGGAGAACACGAAGGTGTCGCCCATATACACGGCCTCGAAAGGCGAAACCGACGAAGGAAGCACCAGCTGAGCTCGCTTCGTGTTGTTGCCGTCAGTCAGGTCGATCGCCGTCATACCGTAATAGACGCCCTCATCATTGTGCACGCGGGGCGAGATGGTCAGGATGCCGTCGCTCACACGCGGGGCGGATGCGAAACGGCCCGTCGACTTCCAAATAGTCTCAGGCTTGGACTCGCTGGGCGACTGACGGTAGCAGTACGAATCGTTACTCGTCTTGGTGCCGCCGGACGAAGGCATCTTATACCAGATGACCGACGACCCATACGCTGTGAAGAGCGGCGGATCGTAGTTTTCGCCACCGCGGTCGAGCTCGACAGCGTTGCCGGTAAGGGAGGAGCCTGCAAGGTTTTGCGCATAGAGTTTCCAGGACGCATTGGCAAAGTTCATCTCGACCCACGCGAACACGCCATCACCCGCGCGAACGTCATAAAACGCATAACCGGTTCCCTCAATGGGATCCTCAATAAGTGTGGTAAGCGAGCCATCGCCCAGGTTGAGCACACCAAGCGTATTGGCATGCAGGGCAGAAGCAGGCGCCATCATCGCGGCAGCGTAGTCTCCATCGCAGTAGTACAGCAGCGTGCCCAGCGGCAGCGTCCACGAGGCCGCGGGCTCAAGATCGATATCGACAGCTTCGTACTCATCAGTGATCGAGACAATCTTCGAATCGTCCTTGATAACCTGCGGCTCGCCAGCGACGTCATCACTCGTGCCCGTTTTTTTCGAGCAACCGGCCAGTACGGCAGCAGCACCGGTAGCGGCGCCACCCAGCACAAAACCTCGACGCGTTATTCCATTCTTAAAGCGATCAGCGATGCTCATTAGGCGATCTCTGCGCGAGCGGCCTCGATAGCGCGCGTAAGCTGATCGGCGCATGAGGTCTTTTTCATACCGCAGGTATTACCGGCGAGAACCTCGATTACGCGATCGGCGGGAGCGCCCTCGACCAGCCTGGAGATGGCCTTGAGGTTGCCATCGCAGCCGCCGGTAAACTCGACGCCCAGCACCTTGCTGCCATCGTCAGAGAGATTGAGGTGAATATTGCGAGAGCATACACCCTGAGGCTTGTAGTCAAAACTAATCATTGAGATCCCCTCTCAGAAAGAAATTTCAGACGTCTATTATCCCCGCCTGGACCGACTTATTATCGCAAGCACCGATTCAACATCCTACGATGCTTGGACTGGCGGGGGCAAGATTAGCAGTCCGCACCCTGTACGTGGACCATGCGCTTCTCCCGATACATATTGTGGTCGGCGACGCGATATACATCGGCCAGCGTATTTCCAGCCGTCTCGACGGTCGCCACGCCAATCGATGCGCTGACCGTCAGGGTCTCATCGCTTACCGCGGCAAGACCGAGACGAAGATCCTGTTCCAGCCCGAGCGCAGACTCGTTGTCAGTATGGGGGCAAACCAGCAAAAACTCGTCGCCGCCAACGCGCATCGGCAGGTAATCCGCACCAGCCACCCGCCGCAGCACGGACGCCGTCCGTCGCAGCAGTTCATCCCCCATCTCGTGACCATAAATGTCGTTGGTCCGCTTGAGATAATTACAGTCCACCATAATCACGCTCACTGGCAAGTCCTCGTTTACCAGGCTATCTCCACGCGATTCCAGATAGTTGCGGTTGCGAAGCCCCGTCAGTTTATCTTGGTATGACAGCTCCTCGGCATGCTTGACCATCGATATGTTGTGCGTCGCCACGACGACCGAATCCAACCGGCCTTGCTCATCGCGATGCTGGGGGACAACCTGTAGCGAGTACCAAGTGCCTCGACAATCTCGCACCTCGGCAGCCAAGTACGGTACGCCCTCCATGCGTTCACGAAGCGTACTTATATCTACGAGCCCCACGACCGCTTCGCGGCTTTCGGGGCTCACGATATCCCGGCAGACCGTGTCCATAAAGTCATATGCCTCGCTATGCTCGGCAAACATCTTCGCTATCGCCGGCGACATATTGATTCCCTCGATCTCGAGGGTGTCAAGATGCAAAAGGAAGGTCGAATCGTAGATGGCGCTTATGGCATTGATAATGCCGAGCTGTTTATCCTTTTCGACCAAATTGCGGTGGTCAGCGATATTTCGAGCCAACAGTACCACGACCCAAAACGCAAGGCACACCAAGACGCCGACGGCGACAAATGAAATCCCGTCAGACATGACCTCAGATTTGGGATATAGCGCAAACAGGCGGTAGTCCTTATATGCCGCACGCACGGCATATAAGGTGGTCCCCCGATATTCGATACGTGTTACGCCCTCGTCTTTCCAGTCAATTCCGCTATCGGCGAGAAGCCGGGCAAGGGTTATATCGACGGTCGAATCGTTTGAAGAAACGATTTGCGCATCGCGCATCACAAGCACTGTTGGACTCTGATGGAACGTGTTGTTCACAAGGACGTCGGCGATTGTGTATGAATAGTCATCGGCGGGGTCAGCCGCAAGGGATCGATACCCCAACGCCACCCCATCACCGTACGGAACGGCACTCACGGCAAAGTCGACACCGCGGCGCTCGACAGCGGTCGAGTAGGAAACTTTGGACCCTCGATACATCGATGCGATCGACGAACAGGCCAGCTCCTCTCGCCACAGCATGAGTGGATCGCGGCCGTCGATATCGTAATGGGCGACCATATGACCATCGGCGTCCATGACCAACATTCCCGAAAGGCTCTCGGTATGGACATATTCCTCGACCAGATCGTCGTTGACTTCAAATCGATCAGGCGGCAAGAACGTCGCAAACGACTCGAGCGCCGCATCCAAATTGTGCGTCGCCTCGGTTTTTCTTCCCTGTTCATATCGGTCATATTTTTCGCAGGCATTTTTTAAAAACACCATGGTTTCCTGGCCGAACCCAAGCGTTTTATCAAGGCAGCGATGCGTGCCAACCATATAGAGCAGACTCAGTAGGGCAACGCTGGCCACGATGCCGATGCCCACTGCGGCTAAACTCTTTCGGCGAAAGCGGCGCTCGTCATTTGTCATGATTCCGCTCCCTGCCCGCCCGTCGTCGCTCCTGCCTTGTAATTGTCCACAATGTGCTCTATCGTGCCGTCTCGATCCATGTCGGACAGTGCGGTATCGAGGTTTTTGACGTACTCCCCCTCATAGCTATCATCAAACGCGACGCCCAGGTCAACCGTCATAACGTTGTCGGCGAACACACGATAAACGCCAGGATACTGGGCAACGAGTCGATCAAGCGACTGAACGTCCGCCATCCAACAGTCGACATACCCTTTGGCGAGGGCGGCTTTGCAGAGTTCGGCAGAACCATACGATTTGATTTGCACGTCCGGCGAGATATCCAGATCCCCTGCGAGCAATCGGCGTTCGCTCACCGAGCCCGCAATCACCGCAATGGTCTTGCTTCCATCGAGATGCGCCAAGGACGTGATGCCACTCGTTTTCTTGGCGGCGACCGAAACCGTCAGGGTCAAATACGGCTCAGACCAGTAATACTTATCCTCGCGATAACAGGGAGAATAGTCGCACCACAGGCAATCGATATCGCCGTTTTTGAGTAGGCGGTCGCGGTCATTCCAAGATATGTCGATAAATTGCGGCTTGATCCCTGCGCGTTTGCAGGCCTCGCGGGCGATGTCGATATCGATACCGGCGTAATCGCCCGTGGTATCGACATACACATAGGGGTCGTTATCCGTAACGCCGATTTTGAGTACCGGGAGGTCTTTGTCGGCTTCATTCGGGGAGGAAGAGCTGCTTCGAACGGTATACGTCAGGGCGCCCGCACAGACGGCAACAAGAAGTATGAGCGTAAGCGAGACGATGGCGGCTCGCTTGGTACGTCCAGGCACACGCCTCCCTTCATCGAAACAGCAGTCGGATTTCATTTTATACCCGGGGCTGATGCGGCAATAAAAAAGCGCCTCGCCCAAGACGGGCAAGGCGCCAATGGTCGAAATGCAACCGCAAGCGGTCGAATTAGGTTAACCCTACTCGAAGCTCAGCTGCTCCAGGCGGTCGAAGACCGTGTCGATGCGGGTGACGAGCGGGGTACCCTAACGCTCGAAACGTTTACGCATAAGAGCGAAAGCGATCAGCGCAACGCCTGCGACAGTAGCAATAAAGGCAACCGCAAGGGCCTGGTCGCCCGTATTGGCGAGCGCGCGCTTAGTAGCCTTAACAGACTTTTTGGTCACCTTAGTCGTCGTCTGTGACTAGGCTGGGACGGCGTCACGGGCTGCGTAGGCTGAACCGGCTCACCATTGGCCTCCTCGCCCGTCACCACGTACGTCGAGAAGTGGCTCGTGCGGAAGCAAAGGTAGTCGCCCTCGGTCCACGTATCCATAGCCTGAGTGGAACCATCCTCGGCAACGTAGAGCACCTTGAGATTGGTGAGCGCCTTCATGGCTGCGGTCATCTTGACACGAACGATGAAGGACATGCCATCGAAGTCCTCGATAACCTCGCCATTCTTGAGAAGCTTGATATCGAGCTTCTCGGCAACCTTGGTAGCCCCCTGCTCAAGGCCGGAAATCGTAGCATTGGCGGCGTCGGTAAGATTTGTCGGTTCCTCGACCACAAGAGAGATGCTGTTGTTCTGGGCAATGCCGGCAGCGGCATTGTTCTCGGCGCTTACGCTAACGTCCGTTCCGTCGCTACCTGCAACGCCCGCAATGGTCCTCGCCGCTACAGTAACGGTACAGGTCATTGTTTTGTCACCACAGGTGACGGTGATCGTGGCGGTACCGGCCTTAAGCGGCGTCACGACGCCGTCTTTGACCGTAGCGATCGACGAGTCGCTGGAGGTCCAGCTCACCGTCGTATCGTCTGCATCGGCAGGACTCACCGTTGCGGAGAGCTTTGCGGAGGCATCACCGACGGTAAAGGACAGGCTTGTCTTGTCGAGCTCGACTTTCTGGACGGGGTTGGTCACGGTCACCGAGACGGTTTGGGAGAGCGACTCTGCAGTGATGACAAATGAGCCAGAACCGGTCTTGAGGGCGGTAACGGTGTAGGAGCCATCGCCGTTGTCGACAATCTTAAACGCCTTCGAAGCGCCCGTGTCATCCAGAGCGAGCTTGGTCTCGTCGACCTCACCTGCCAGGGCTCCGGCAAGAGAGGCTTTTACGGTACCTTCTTCACCCTTCGCAAGGTTGAGGGAGGACTGATCGACTGTAAGACTCGTTGCGGGATTAGAGACGGTCACCGCGCAATCCTGAGAATAGGTGCCATCTTCGGTCGAAGCAGTGATGGTCGCGGCGCCCTTGGAAACAGACGTCACTTTGCCGGTTTGATCGACCGTAGCGACGCTCTCGTTACTGGACTTCCAGACAACCGTCTGGTCAGCCTCCGCGGGAACGACCGTTGCCTTAAGCTGCTCGGTTGCAGCGCCCACAAGCGTGACCTTCTGCTTATCGAGTGTGATACCCGTTGCAGGTTGAATAACCGTCACCTTGCACGTGGCGCTATACTCGCCGTCCTCAGTGGTAACGGTGATCGTGGCAGCACCGGCCTTGACCGGGGTCACGACGCCGTCCGCAACCGTGGCGACCTCCGGGTCGCTCGAAGACCAGGACACATTCTTATTCGTTGCATTGTTGGGCTCAACCGTTGCGGTCAACGTCGAGGGCTCACCGCCCACAGCAAGCTTAAGATTCGACGCGCTGAGGCTGACGCCCGAGACCTTTACGACCGGAGTGGTTACCGTAATTGTATCCGTGGTTGCAGAGACCCCATCAACCGTTGCCGTGATCGTGGCATCACCGTCACCGACAGCGGTAACAAGACCGTTGCCATCGACGGTAAGGACGCTCTCGTTAGAAGAGGACCAGACAACCTTACTGGCCTTATCGTCAGGGGAAACCTTTGCCTTCAACTGCTGAGTCGTGCCCTTGTCCATAGATGTTGAGTAACCATCCGCAATGGAAACCGTCGTTTTTGCAGGTTCCTCGCCAGGCTTGACGATATGAACGGTCATCGTGTCACAGAGACGACCACCCAAGTACATTGAAACCGTTGCATCGCCGTAACTATGAGGCACTAAATACCCCAAGTAACTGCCACCATTAAACATCGGTCCTTTTACCTCGAGGACATCCGGATTATCTGAAGTGAAAGAATACTTTGCGCCGGCATAGGAGTCCATCAATTCCTCAGCGCTTTTGCTCAGCACGCCCTTTGGATATTCAAACCCCCTGTCACATTCCAGCCAAAGCCAATCTTTGGATATACTATCTGAACTGACCTCACAGGGAAATGTATAATCGCTCGACACAAACTTAGCCTTCGAAAGGCTCACTTCCGCAGGGTCGACAACCTCTATCTCAAAGGGATGGTCATTGCCAAGGCCATCACGAGCATGAGCCTTAACGGTGCCAGGCTTTATTGCCTTAAACGAGTTTTCACCATCGATAAGCTCAACGACATCGTTGCTTTCCAGAGAATAGGTTACAGCGCCAAAGTCCGCACCCCAATGTGCGCGCTGGCATGCCTTCAGTACTTCATTTGGAGAAACGTTGAGAATGGCAGTCAGATAATAGCTGTCCCCAACCAGCATCTTTTGCTTTTTGTTCCCACGCTCATTGAATCCGGGCTCCTGATTCTCGGTTACAACATCACATAGCTTCTTCGTCTCAACTTCACCGTTGCAATAGTCGACAAGAACCTTGGCCTCTTTAGCATCTTTCGACAACGCCTCGAGTTGCAAAGAAGCGCTTAGCTCGGAAGTTCCATATGATGAATAATTCGAATTCACCCTTGCCTGGACTTTGGAATCCTTTGAGGGGTCTTCCTTAATAACAAAATATGTGGCCGCACGGCTCTCGTCCACGGGACGAACGTCAACTCTCCCCTCTAGTAATGCATAATGCGTGTTCCCGCATTTTTGCGGACAATCATCCGTGTAACCCAGCGTTGCGGTGTTTGTCGTCGCACCAGATTGGTCGTAAGAAACGAAACTGACCTTAATTGGATTGACTTTAGCCACACTTTTAATCTTAAGAGAACCGTTTAAACTCTCGTCGGTCTTGCTCTTCATGGTTATAGTCGTTGTGCCAACTTTGGTGGGGCTAATTGTCAATACCCAACTATGTGACTCATAACTTACCTTAGCGATATCCTCGTCAGACGATGTGATATCGATATCGCTAGGGTCAATGTGCGCCCATTCGTGATTTTTATTAAAAAAGGAAAGCCTTCCTTTCACCGTCTGTCCAACAGCGACATCAAATTCTGACCACACATCGCCTGTAGACGAATCGTATGGGAGAAACGATGCACCCATGGAACCGTCCTGCGACTCCAGCATGACAGCATCCGCATGCGGGGCGGCCACCGTCAGCCCAAACGTTGCCGCCGTTAAAGCAACACAGATGCCTGTGGCCATCCTCCAAAGCCCTTTTCTCATTCCCCTAAGTCCAATCTCTCGTGAAAATGCAGTATTCTCCCACACATTAAAATTGACTTAAGGATCCCCCCCCCCGACTGAGACTGGCAAGCTAGTGTTTGTCGGAAGAGTCAAATTATCGGCAAGCGACATTCCCGCATTAAAAATCGCCCGTTGTAATGTAGCTTTTCCAAGCACTCTCGCGCAAAAACCCCGTTGGCAAAACGAGTTACCAACGGGGCTTGAGCTGGAAAGCTGTACTTCAGGGGGGGGTCAAAAGGAAACCGAAAGGTTTACCTTCGTCCCCAATCGATCAGTTAGAACTCGAGCTGCTCCAGGCGGTCGAAGACCGTGTCGATGCGGGTGAGGAAGTCCCACGGATCAAAGATCTCGTCGAGCTTCTCCTGGCTGACGGTGCAGCGCGGATCGGCCTCGAGACGCTCCTTAAAGGTGGGGCCAGAGACACAATCCTGCACCTCGTGCCAGGTGGCCATGGCATTTTCCTGCACGATAGCGTAAGCGTCCTCGCGGGTAATGCCCGTGTCGACGAGGGCAAGCAGCACCTTAGAGGAGAAGATGAGGCCGCGGGTCTTGTTGAGATTGGCCATCATGCGGGCCGGGTACAGCTGCAGGCCGTCGATAACGCGAATGAGGCACTGGAACATATGGTCAAGCGCGATGAAGCTATCGGCCTGGGCGACACGCTCAGCGGAAGAGTGCGAAATGTCGCGCTCGTGCCACAGGGCAACGTTGTCAAAGGCGACCTGAGCATTGGACTTCACGACGCGCGACAGGCCGCAGACCTTCTCCATGGTGATGGGGTTGCGCTTGTGCGGCATGGCGGAGCTGCCCTTTTGGCCCTTGCGGAAAGGCTCCTCGGCCTCGAGCGTATCGGTCTTCTGTAGGTTGCGGACCTCGGTCGCGATGCGCTCGCAGGTGGCCGCTGTAGTGGCAAGCACGCCGGCAAGGTAGGCGTGGTGATCGCGGCTGATGACCTGCGTGGACAGCGGATCGTGGACCAGGCCCAGGTGCTCGCAGACGTACTCCTCGACGAACGGGTCGATGGAGCTGTAGGTGCCGACAGCACCCGAGATGGCACCGAAGGCGACGTTCTTGCGCGCGTCCTCAAGACGGTCCAGATCGCGCTTGAGCTCCCAGGCCCAAGAGCCAAACTTCATACCGAAGGTCATCGGCTCGGCATGGATGCCATGGGTGCGGCCGGCGCAGAGCGTATTGCGTTCCTCGAAGGCGCGACGCTTGCAGATCTCGCCGAGCTTTTTGACGTTCTCGATAATCAGGTCACAGGCCTGGGTGAGCTGGTAGCACAGAGCCGTGTCGCCCAGGTCGGAGCTGGTCATGCCGTAGTGCACCCAGCGGCTGGGCTTGGGGTCGCCCTCGGGAACATCGGCGTCGATATATTCCTTCATGTTGGTCAGGAAGGCGATGACGTCGTGGCGCGTGACTTCCTCGATCTCGTCGACCTTTGCCTTCTCGAAGTTGGCGTGGTCGCGAATCCACTGGGCCTCTTCTTTGGAAATGCCGATCTTGCCGAGCTCCGCCTGGGCCTCGCAGGCCAGGACCTCAATCTCCTGCCAAATGGCGTACTTATTCTCGAGGGAGAAGATGTGTCCCATCTCCGGGCGGGTATAGCGATCGATCATATCGGCTCCTTTTTGGTTATTGGCACGTTGGTCGTAACCCAACCATTGTACCGTGCGCGGGTGCGAGTATGGGCAGCAGGCATTAACCTAACATTTTGTAGCATAGAGCGGCTGCGGGCGAGCCCCTCGGCCTCACGAAGCCGCGGAGGAAGACTTTGTTGAATTGGCCGTCCCCATGTCTCCCATGCTCGATGGAGCGGGCAACGGGACGTCCGCGTATTTGCTTCGCAAATCCGCACCGGCTTCAGGCGCCTACCGGCGCCTTCGCCTGCTCGCTACAAACGCTTCGCGTTTGCTTTACGCTCGCACCCTGGCGGGTTCGAGTCCCGGCGCTTTATTGAAAAAAGCACGGCACCGTGATGGTGCCGTGCTTGCGCTTTTAACTGGAGCGGGCAACGGGACTCGAACCCGCGAGTGTCAGCTTGGGAAGCTGATGCCTTACCACTTGGCGATGCCCGCTTGTGTGTTGGCTAGTATAACGCGGTTGTCTTGTTCGATACAAGGGTGTCGATGCTTGTTTTAGCTGTGGAGAATCGTTTGAAAACCACTCCGATTGTGGAGATGAGGACCTTTGTCTTTCTCTTCTTACCTTCTTCTACCTGCACTTTTATCTGATTGTTGTATTTGAGCTCGATTTGTCAGAAATCGGGCAAGCTTTTGGTCAGCTTCTGGTACTTACCCGCATGAACCATGGCGGTAGCCTCATCCCAAGCGCCGCGGCCTCCCCGTGCGGCGCACGAGGGATAAGGAGCAGCCATGTCCAACGCACCCACGCACTCTGTCCACAGCGCAATCGCAACAGGTCCGCTGCTCCTGCTCCTCTTCCTGCTTTTCGGCTGCCTGACACCGGGAGCCGCATTTGCCGTCGATGGCTACGATCAGCTCGGCTTCCGCACTATTAGCGATGATTGTGGGCCCTTCTTCATCGGCAAGTATGAAGCTCAAGACGCCTCGATTGCCTACTGCATGAACCAGGAGCGCCCCGGCCCCACCAAGCCGGGCGGCCCATGGCTCAACTTTGATCAAGGCTGGGTGTGGCTCGACGACGAGTTCGCGGCAATCGTTTGTCACGGATATCCTACCGCCACGTCGTTTGGCGGTTACCATCTTTCACCCGATCGTGCCCGCGCCGCAACCCAGCTTGCCGTATGGATGCTCAACGGCACTACCCATGTCGACGGTACCTACTCTTACACGACCGCTCAGGGCAAAACCAAGAGTGGGCACTTTACCGCTGACAATGAAGTCGTGGCGGCTGCGCGGTGGCTCCACGACAACGCAAAATCAGGAAGCATCAAAGCCGCTCCGCACCGCGCGCGGCGCTATCTAGGAGCCGTATCGGGCGGCAGCAAACGTCAAGACATGCTCTATGTACTGCCGGCGGTCTCTGTTTCCTTCCAAAAGCAGTCTGCAAACGCCGCCATTACCAGCGGAAACAATACTTATCAGTTTGCCGGGGCAACATTCGATGTTTTTGAGAGCGCCAGCGACGCACGTGTTGGCACCATCCAGATGGACAGCAACGGTCGGGCGCAAGCAACACTTCTGCCCAACACATCATACTACCTAGTTGAAACGAAGGCGCCGGCCGGCTATGTCCCCCGCCACGATCGCATCGCCTTTACCGCGGGGAATGACGGTGGACAGGTCGCCATTGATGAACAGCCCGGCACCATCAACCTGCGTATCGTAAAACTCGATACCGCGACGAATGCCGGCCCCCAGGTAGGTTCTTCACTCGCAGGAGCAGAGTTCACGTGTGTGTCGCAATCAACCCCTGGATGGGCGCAAATCCTCACGACCGACGAAAGCGGTCAGGCCACCCTCGCCGATGTCCCCTTAGGAACCTTTACCATCTACGAATCAAAAGCCCCCGAGGGCTACCTGCCATCCAACGACAGCTGGACCTATACCGTTGGAGCCGACCAGCTCGGCGATTCAGGCGTGGTCGAGATCGAATCTCGCATTTCCGATATCCCCATTGCGTTTAACCTTGAGATTTCCAAATTCAAGGATTACGGCAATAGCGACCAATCCGGCCTGGAGCAGCCGGCGGGTGGTGTTGTCTTTGAGGTTGTCAGCAACAGCTCTCAGCAGGTTGTTGGCACACTGACCACAAACATCTATGGCTTTGCCTCCACTAAAGATCAGCCCGAAGCATGGTTCGGCACAGGCAAGCGACCCGCCGGTGTCCACGGAGCCGTCCCATACGACCGTGCCGGCTACACGATTCGCGAGGTTCCGGAAACCGTCCCCGAGGGTTTTAAACGTGCAGGGGAATGGACCGTCGGGGCCAATCAGATTTCCAACGGCGCCGTGCTTCAATATATCGTGGACAACCACGCTCTGTCGACGCATCTCCAGATTGTAAAACGCGATGCCCAAACAGGCGCTTCTGTTCCACTAGCCGGATTCACCTTCCAACTCCTCGACAGCAATCATGAACCTGTCTCACAAACTTGCTGGTATCCAGCACATAACGTAATGGACACCTTTACGACTGACGCGACCGGGACCGTCACACTGCCCGAATCGCTCGTGCCGGGCACCTATTATGTACGCGAAACCTCGGCCAAAGAGCCCTATCTTGTCGGCGAAGAGATCGAGGTAAACATACCCGCCGACATGAACCTAACGCCCGTTGCAATCGCCTCGTATTATGACCACGCCGCGACCGGAAACATCAGGATCGTTAAAACCGATGCCGTAGACGGCAGCAGCCTCGCGGGCGCCGTCTTTGAGATCCGTGCCTCGGGTGATATCGTGCGCCCCGACGGTAGCATTGCCGCGCTCGACGGTGAGACTGTCGCTAACGTCACGACGGATGAAACTGGAGAAGCACGCGCGGACGACCTCCCGCTGGGATCTGGCACCGCACGCTACGAGGTTGTCGAGACTCAAGCGCCGGCAGGCTTCTTACTCGATCGGACATCCCATATTGTCGACCTTACTTATGCCGACCAGAAAACACCCGTTGTAGAAGCACGGCTTAACGTATCCGACGATTACACCAAGGTTGATATCTCCAAGGTCGATGCAAGCGGTGAGCAGGAAGTGGAAGGCGCACAGCTCACCTTATATGGTCCCGATAAAACCGAAATAGACTCCTGGACCTCATCCGACAAGCCGCACCGCGTCGAACATCTTGCACCTGGCACCTACTCGTTGCGCGAAATGATGTCTCCGCGGACCTATGACCTTGCCGAGGAGATAACGTTTGAAATAAAAGATACGGGAGAAGTCCAATCCGTCGCGATGAAGGATGCGCCCATCGAGATCAAGGGGCAGGTCGACAAGCGTCAGGAACTTGTCCAACCTATCGAAAAGGGCCTGTTGGCTAACGGCGATGGTAAAAACCGCGCCACGACGCAAACCAATAGTGATGGGCTTTTCTCCTATACCATCGATGCTCGAAACGATTCCGCTACTTGGGTTGATGAGTTTACGATTACCGATGATCTTGAGTGCGCCAAAGACGGCACGGCGAGATTCATCTCAATCGAAACCCCCGTCGCCATCGGCGACCTCAACGGTCTGTGCAACGTATGGTATCGCACGACGCCGTTGGACTCGACAGACGTCGATGAGCCGGCAAACGCGACACTTGACGATGGGCACGAAAATCCTTGGCTTGAGTCCGACGAAGTAAAAGAGAGCCTGGGTGAGGACTGTCGCCTCGTCGATTACGACGGTTGGCACCTCTGGAAGGCGGATATCTCGACCACGGAATCCACCACACTCGAGGCGGAAGAGCTCGACCTTGCATCCAATACCGTCGTAACGGGCATTCGAATTGAATACGGTGCGGTAGCCGCCGACTTTACGACTCGAAGCGATGCGGATTCTTGGACCCGCGATGATCTCAAAGATGAGCACGACGACCTTGACGATGCCAAAGCAATCCTTGGTGCAGACGCTCGGGGCGCAGTCGTGCACATGCAGGCAACATCGGCTTATACGCCCCAAACCGCACTCACCAACAGCGCGCGCGTCGATCTTTGTCGCAACGGCGGCGGCGATAAACTTGAGTCACATGACGAGGACTGTGTCATTCAACGCTGTACCCTACCGCAGGACCTACCGGCAACAGGACCAGTTCCCATCGCCGCTTGCATCACCGCGCTCCTGACCTCGGGTGCCGCAGCCCTATGGTTCGCTCGCCTTAGGTCGATCCCAAAGAAGCGCTAGCGCGATGAAAAAGC
>ULUV01026954.1_pt1 | contig 18949 bp, 13 predicted proteins | sample 1958921 | NCBI WGS metagenome assembly ULUV01 (sample SAMEA4835772, study PRJEB28245) | human gut metagenome | biome: gut microbiome; material: fecal sample | place: Denmark | collected 2008
CGGCCGCCTTGCGGTCGCGCTCGGCCTGCTTTTCGCGCTCGATGCGCGCGTCGTCGTCGCGCACGAACTTGCGCGCCTCGGTCTCAATGGCAAGCAACCGGCGCTGCTGCCGAAGCTTGGCCTTGCGGACATCCTCGATGCAGGCGTTTACAAAGAAGTTTTCTCCGCAGCGGCGCGTCGAGTACTCGACGCGCTCATTCATGCGCGAGCGGGCGATCTTCACCTCCCGCAGCGCCTGCTCGGCCTTGGCGCGCGTGACAATCGAGCCCGCCGGGAAACGGTTGACCACCGTCGGATCCTCGATCGTCTTGATGTCGGGATCAAAAGCAAACGCTGGCGTCGCGGCAAGAAGAACGCTCAGAGCGCCTGCCGCAGCTGCAGCAAACATCCCCCGCAGGCTGTAATGGACTTTGCGCGCAAAAACTCCGGGCAGCATGGCTGACGTCAGAAAGGAGGACAAGTAGCTCACGGACTCGAATCTGTTGGAAAAGGAAATAAGAAGAAAGAAGGCTTGGCGGCGTTTTTCCGCTCGCGGCATCAATCGCTGCAATGACCGGAGGATTGGCCCCACGGATTTGCGCCGCGACAGTTTAACGCACGCGGCCTTCTCTTTTTGTTTCAGTGAAGAATGCAAGCGCGAGCGTTTGTGACCAAACGTGTGACCTGCCGTGCGGAAGAAACCGAAAGAACAGACACAAGCGAAAGGGGCTTCAAAAATTCACGCACGGGCTGCAGGTTGACAACACCCGAGGGCTTCTTAAGGGGCTACCCGAAAGCCCGGAACAAAGCCCGTGCAGTGAAGCGTAAACTGTTCTCATCGGGGTGCTGTAAATCAAAATGACTAAGAAAAACCGGCACCATCCTCGGGTCCCCTTACCGCATTCACGACTATGAACTGGAAAGTTGCCTTGGGCGTTCTGACCGCCAGCGCTCTGCTCATGTCGGCCAGCTATACGATGCTCGTGCCGTTTCTGCCGATGTACCTCATCAACGAGCTCGGGGTCGCGCAGGCCGACGTCAACTGGTGGAGCAGCACGATCTTTTCGGTGACGTTTCTGATTTCGGGCATTTTCGCGCCGATCTGGGGCGCGATCGCCGACAAGAAGTCGCGAAAGTTGATGGCCATCCGCGCCTCGTTTTGTCTTGCGATCACGTACTTTCTGGGCGGCATCGTTCAGACGCCGTGGCAGCTTTTTGCCGTGCGCGTCGTGCAGGGGCTTTCAGCGGGTCTGTGGCCTGCGACGCTTGCGATCATGAGCGCCAATGCGCCGCAGAAAAAACTGGGCTTTTGCCTTGGCATCATGCAGGCGGGCATGACCGCGGGCGGTGTTCTGGGCCCGTTGGTGGGCGGCATTCTTGCTGAAACCTTCAGCATGCGCGCGACCTTTACCATCGCATCGGTGGGGCTCACGATCATCACCGTACTTCTGGCGCTTCTCATCAAGGAGCCGCCGCGCGCCAAGCCCGTCAAGGGAGCGGCAGAGACTCCCGCTCGCCCGTCGCCTCTACGCAATTCCGTCATCCTGCGCATGCTTTTTGCGGCCGGGTTCGTGCAGATGACCGTGCTCATGGTGCAGCCGATTCTGCCCTTGTACATCGCGGAACTTCAGGGCTCGATGGATCGCATCGTGCTCATCTCGGGCATCGTCTTTTCGGTGGTGGGCATCTCGGGCGTGCTCGCCTCCCCGCCCTGGGGCGTACTGGGCCAAAGCTGGGGCTATCGACCGGTTCTGTACCTCTCGCTGCTTTTTTCCGGCATCTTCGGCATCATCCAGGCGCTGCCGCATGACCTCACGCAATTTACCGTCTGGCGCTTCATCGCCGGCATTGCGTTTGCTGGCATCTTCCCCGCCATCAACGCCGTGCTCACGCAAAGCACCGATCCGGCCGACCGCGGCAAGGTCTTCGGCTACTCCTATGCAACGCAGCAGTTTGGCAGCGTCATCGGCCCGGTTCTGGGCGGCGCGCTTGCAACTTACTACAGCAACCAGATCGCCCTACTGATTTCGGGCGGACTGCTGCTGCCGCTCGTAGCGCTTCTTTACTTCTGCCGTCCGCGGGAGCGTCAGTTAGCCACCGGCGCCCCTTTCGAGATCATCACCGCCGCTAACAATGCCAGAAGTGCAGCGATGAACTTGAAGCGCAAGCTGCAGGAACACGCACGGGCCGACCACGAGGAATTCAATCTCAAGGACGACAAGACGAGCAAGGTGACGCACCAGGTCTACGATGTGGTAAGCGGCGAGACTTCCGCAGGTCAGGACGGCAGGGAAAAGAGAGACAGCGGTACGGCATCGTAACCGGACGACGAGAACCGGACGACGAGCCTAGCTCTGAGCTCGTCGTTGCGCCACCCTCCGAAACCTTGTCACTGGAAGTATTCGTCCACCCAATATGAAAGCTGAAAGCTACGCGCCAAAGCCGGTGAGTCAACAAACCTCACAACGCCGATGGTGTAGTGGCCTTTGGAAAAAAACAACACGACATTCCTTCTTTCTCATTGGTCTTCATTTCTTACCCGCTCCAGAAAACTCTTCGTTTCATCAATGGAACGCAGTCCGAGAATGCGCATCACATTCTGCCGATGCCGCTGCAAAGTTCGAGCACTGATATTGAGGTGCTCGGCAATAGAACTACTTTCAAGACCGTTTGCCATATCTTGAAGCACCTGTTTCTGCCTATCGGTAAGTTTGCTGTATTTCGCCTGCGGTGATGACTGCCACCAAGCCTCATAGCTGCGGGAACTTTCCGACCGTGCCCTTTCAATAGCGTCAATCAGTTCCCCCAGATCCACTGGTTTTTGTAAAAAATCCAGAGCACCATGACGAAATGCATGGATAGCCGTGTTCATGTCACCATGCCCTGTCAGGAAAATCACAGGAGTAACAACGCACCGCTCGTTCAATACTTCCTGCAACTCAATTCCTGTTAACCCAGGCATCCGGATATCCAAAATAACGCATCCAGGCATTGTGCCATCGAACTTATCGAGAAACTTTTGGGGATCATTGAAAGTCTGGATTTTCCAGCCACTTGCTTCTAGCGCAAATCGAAGTGCATCAAGCACTGATGAATCATCATCAACGGCATAAATCTGAAAATTGGCTTTGATGATTGTCATTTTCCGATGCTCCTTACTCCAGCGGAAGGATGACTTGGACTTCCACTCCGCCCAGAGAACTTCTTGTGAATACGACCTTCCCCAAATGCTTATCAACAATTGCTCTCACTATCGATAAACCCAACCCCAGTCCATACGGTTTCAGAGAACGAATGGGCTCGCGCAGACGCTGCAGCATCGCTTCTTCAACGATAGGACCATTGTCTGAGAAAACGATCCGGCACTCATGTTGATCGCAGCAACTCAGAACCACTCTGATGTGAGGCACTCCAGCACCAACAGCAGCATCCAGCCCATTCTGGATGATGTTGGCAAAAGCCAACTCCAATTCAAGCTCAGAACCTCGTATACAAACGGGCTGCTCAGGCAGATGAAGCTCAAAACAGTTGCGAGAAACCCCCCGAGCAAGCGCCGTACGTTCGACAACCTGCTTCAGTATCCGAGATAAATCGAGTTCCGAAAAGGTTCCCTCATCTGATTTGGCATAGCTGCGCACGGCACGGACAATCTGTTGTGCTCGTCCTGCCCGCTCAGCGATTTTGTCAATGCCCTCCCGGATCTTTGCCAAATCGCCAGCAACGGTCTTCGAGTCCTTCAACATGACTCGAATTCCCTGTGCGTACAACAGCATAGAAGCCAACGGTTGACTCAATTCATGTGCAACAAGGCTCGAAAGCTGGTTGACGGCAAAAGCATGCTTGAGTGCCGCATACTTTTCCGATACCGACTTCGCCTGTGCACTCAGCCTCTCCTTTTCTTCGAAGGTTTTCTGCAACTGGCTTGTACGCAGCTTGATGAGTTGCTGCGTTCTCCATGTATGCCAGGCTCCGAAGAGCAAAAAAACTACGATCAAGCAAATAAGCAGCTTGTACTCGCGCCAAACACGGGCGATCGTCCATTGGTTCAAGTAGGCATAGGGCCCAACCTTAAGCGTTCTGTAGAGCATGTCTGCCGATGTGAAACTACTGGCAATCGTCCAATGATGACCGTCTTCAGCCTCTGGCATGCTGTGCAGTGCGGAAGCAATTTTGACGATGGTCGGTGCGTCAAGATTAGGAGAAATCAAGAAACTCCAATTCGGGTAAAGCTTCGTGGACGTCATACACGCAACCTGTTTCTGCTGCTGAACACCGACAGGCTTGAGCCCCTTGAGGACGTCCTCTCCCTGCTGCCGCTTGCGTTCAACATAGCAGGTATTGAGAGTAACAGCATCAACCTCACCCCTTCGGAGAGCATCCAATCTGACATCCGGCAGCAATCCATAGGCTGTGACATCGGCAAAAAAGTGCTTATAGTCGTACCCAAGATCAGCAAGATCCCTCAGTACAGTCAAATAGCACTGGAACCCATTAGGAAGGTTGATCCCCAATCGCTTGCCCTTCAGATCCGCCATACCATTGATCCCCGTTTCATTGGCTCGGGTGACGACAAGGGCCCCGACCGCATGATCCGGGTCGGGCTGCAGCGGCGTCACCAACGTAGCAATATCTCGCATTCCGTACTGCAGATTGCGCCAGTAAATTGCCGAGCCAACGATTGCCATATCGGCCTTTTTCTGTGAAATAGCCTCCTCAAGCTCTCCGAGCGGAACCTCAAAAACGACTAATTTTCGAGGAGCAACCGCCTTTTCAACAGCCGAGATCGTCCGGTCTGCCGAACTCATTTTCAAACCGGGCAAAAGAAATTCATTGGCGTATAGATAGATCGGCCGATCGTTATCCCCCGCAGGAACTTCCGCTTGCCTTTCTCCCGCAGTAGTTGCGGAGAAAGGCAAGGCCAGTGCTATTGCCATACAAATTTTTAACAGCCGCCACAGCATCACTCGCCACCTTCAGAAAAGTTCGTCTCCAAGGATTTTGTCATGAACATCCTTGTATGCCATCGAGCTCGACAATCTCTTCTGACAACGAACAATGTGCGCGCGCACCCCGATAAATACAGTGTTTTTTGGGTACGAAGCAAAGCTGGTTTTATTTACTTCCTAAAACCAGTGCATGAAAAACAAATATTGTTCCCGACATACAAAGGAGAAAACGATATGACGAAACTTAACCGCAGAAGTTTTCTTGCCGCTGGTAGTGCTCTGTTTGGCACGGCGCTGACAGGTCATGCTGTAGCAAGCCCGGTCACCACATCAAAGTGGGATATGACGACGGACATCGTCATCATCGGTGCCGGGGGTGCCGGACTCGCAGCTGCAGCTCAGGCCGGCATTCTCGGACTCAAATGCATTGTTCTTGAAAAGGAACCCGTGATCGGCGGCTCTTCGGCTGTCTGCGGCGGCAAATGGGCTGTCAGCGGCTCTGAGCTTCAACTCAAACAGGGCATCAAGGACAGCGAAGAGCTCTTCGTCAAGGACATGATGGAGTGCGGCATGCACAAGAACGACCTTGAAGTCGTCAAAGCATACGTCAAGGAAAACAACGACACATGGAAATGGGTTCATACTGCAGGCAAAGTCGAACCTCTAGCACTCAACATGGCAGGTGGTCAGAGCGTGCCGCGCTCGCTAGTCGTCAAGCCGGGTGAAGTCATCGAATTTCTCCGCAAGAGTGCTGTCAAGACAGGAGCCCAAATCATGACCCGTACCAAGGCCGAGCGCCTCATTTGGGACTTCACGCAAAACCGCATTGCCGGCGTCAGGACTTCCCGTCGTGGGAAGGTGCTCTTCATCCGAGCCACGAAGGGGGTAGTGCTTGCTGCGGGCGGCTTCTCGCGCAACCCGCAGCTTCTCAAGAAGTACGCGCCGCAACTGGAACATGCTGCCGTCATCGCCGGTTTGGGCACTCAGGGCGACGGCATCCTTATGGCGCAGGCTTACGGCGCCGACATGATCGACACCAACTACATCAAGGCAACCTACGGCTTCTCTCCCAACGCTTCAACGATCGCTCAGAAATCCAACAGCCAGTATATGGGAGCCATTGCCATCAACAAATTCGGCAAACGCTTCGGAAATGAATCAGTCTCCTACAAACTATTTGCCGACTGGGCATTTGCACAACCCGAAGGCAAGAGCTGGCTTGTTTTAGATGACGATATTCGCCGCGATGCCGCCAAGAAAAATCCGACGCAGGACGGCTACCTGTGGAATCCAATCGACAAAGGAGAAAAGCCTTCCTATGTCAGTATCGGCAACACGATTGAAGAGGCTGCAAAAAATGCCGGTCTTGACCCTAAGGCCGTCGCAGAAACCATCAAGCGCTACAACAGCTTCGTCGACAGCGGAAAGGATGAGGATTTCAATCGTCAGGGACTTGCTGCTGGTAAAAGCAAATTAAAGAAGATTGAAAAAGCACCGTTCTTCATCTTCCCCGCAACCGGCGCCATGATCGCCACCTACTGCGGCGTGCGCATCACTCCTAAGGCTCAGGTTGTGGATATATTTGGTGACGTTATTCCTGGTCTCTGGGCTGCCGGCGAAATGACTGGCGGCGTTCACGGCGCCGCGTACATGAACGGCACGGCTTTCTCAAAGGCCATGGCGTTCGGACGCATCGCCGTCAAGGATATTGCCGGAAAGATCTGATCATCCGACCAAGGATCGAACGGGGTCGTCTGCGTTTTACCTCTCTTTCTCCTCTCACGGCCGATCCCGTTCCTGTTGCTTCTCTTTATCTCTGGAAACCGCTATGAATCTTCGAGCTTTAATGACCGCTCTGGTGTGTCTGACGGGATTGTCCTGCGTGAATGCTGCGAATTTCGGTGCTGACCGCCATGTTGCTCGCGGCGTCGCCTGTACTGTCTGTCACGGACCTGATATGAAAAATCCGGAACTTCCTGATGAAACGACTTGCATCAAGTGTCATCCCAAGACTGCTGTTGCTGAAAAAACAAAGAAACTCAATCCCAATCCACATGCCGCCCCCCATAACGGCGATTGCACGCTTTGCCACATGCAGCACGAAGCCCCTGTCAATTACTGCAATCAGTGCCACAAATTCGATTTTGGCAAGGTTCCATAACCGTTTTCCAACCGCATTCCCCTCTTTCAGGTGTCGGAGCAAAACCGACACCTTTTTTATATGGACAAAAAAACGCCCCCGACTGCTGAAAAACAACAGTGAGGGGCGAAGAGTCCTTCTAGAAAAGAATTATTTTCGTCACTATCTGGAAGAGGTTTACGACTTTTTCAGTGCGATCACCTGCTCAGCAGCAATGCGTCCAAACACCGCAGCCTTTGAAAACGCTGTTCCCGTCATGTATGCCGCACCATGCAAGCCGCCGGTAATCTCACCGGCAGCATAAAGGCCACTGATAGGTTCACCATAGACATCAATAACGCGCGCCTTCGGATCAATCCTGAGACCGCAGTAAGTGGCAATCATCGCTGCCGTCGCCGGCATCACGACAAATGGGCCCTCGGTGAGGGGGACCGGTTTGCCGACACCGCCCGAAAGTGTTCTGCGCCCGAAAACATCCTTTCCCTGCGGCGCCGTTGCGTTGTATTCCTTAATTGTACGAACCAGTTGCTCCGCAGGAATTCCCGCCTTCTTAGCTACCTCCTCTATTGTTTTTCCCACATACCCCAAAGGTGAGGTTCCCTTCGCCTGGACATCCTTCCAGAAAGGAATTTCACGACGATCCGATTTCATGGCCGCCTCGCGGATCTTGTTGTCGAATACCGTAAAGGTTTTCGCATCCGGCTGCATCAAGGCTTTGTCACCAATGAGTTTGTACGAAAGAGACTCATTGACAAAACGTTTGCCTTCCTTATTAACGATGATGCCGCCGTTGTAGTAGATGTAGCTCTTTTCGCTGGCGCTCCCGTTCGGTTTGAATCCGTAGGTCGCCTTGATGTAGTTCATGTCGAGTGTGTCAGCACCCAGCGAGAGCCCCATTCTGAGCCCATCTCCCGTGTTGCCAATACCCGAAACGGCCCATGCGTTCTTCATAGCCGGAACATATTTCCCGAGCAACTCAGGGCTCCGAGCAAAGCCGCCTGAAGCTAGCAGCACACCGTAGCGCGCCTGATAATTCTTCTCGGCTTTACCACGAACAACCGCCTTGACACCACAGACCCTGCCGGCATCGGCACTCCAGAGCAGACGCGTTGCTGCCGTGCGGAGCAAAATCTTGGCCCCGGCCTTGACAGCCTGACTTCTGTAGCACTCAACGACTTGCGCGGGCTTGAAGGCATGCACACGCGGAACACTCATGCCACCGGCGGCATGGACATCAAGCGCATTGACTCCCTGCCGTCTGAGCCATTCATACTCTCGGTTAACTTCCCTGACGTAAGTCTTTACCAGTGCGGGATCATTCACGCCCTGGCCAGTTTTGATCATGTCTTCATAAAAGAGCTCTTCACTGTCCTGAATGCCGGCGTCCTTCTGCATCTGAGTACCGCTTGCCGCCCAACTTCCGCCGCAGATGGCCGAAGAACCTCCGACCACAGGCTCTTTTTCAAGAACCAGAACGGACAACCCGGCTTGTGCGGCACAACGAGCTGCATTGAGACCGGCATTTCCTGCGCCGACAATGATGAAGTCATAGTCGCCATCAAACCTTTGAGGCGCCATGACAGGCACAGCAAATGCTCGGGCAGATACTCCCGCTGCAACAGCCCCGACAAATCCGGTCTTGATGAATGCACGTCTGCTAGTCATTTTTTCTCTCCTTTCATGCCAGCTTGATGTGAAACGCCATAAGCAGAACCGTCGTTTCTACCTCAAACCGCTTCGTTGCTTGAATTCAACTGTAGGCCCCGGCATGCGCGCGCATGTTGTATGAAAACAAGCCGCAAAAAAAAGTTCCGCCCTCGACTGTAGCCTCTAGCCTTTGCGGTGTCCTCCTCATGGCATCAGACATCCGCGATACTCAACGATTTCCAGCAGGCGAAGTAACTTTTTCCGTACAGTTGCCGGACTTTGATTCTCCGCAACGTACCTAGGTACGTTCAATTTCAAAATGAATATGCAGCAATAAAGTTTGCTCACAAACGAGCTTTCACTGCATGAATTGCATTCAGTATCCCTATGGCACTGATATGCATCACAGTAACTTTGGAAAGGAGAACACAGATGAAAAGAAGAGCATTTCTTGGATTGGGCGCTGCGGCATTAGCCTCTTCAAGTGCCTTTGCTGTTCCCGTAAATCGTCCACAGAAGTTCGACGAAAGCTACGACGTAGTAATCATCGGCGCAGGCGGCGCCGGTCTGGCTGCCGCAACGGAAGCAGTGAAGAACAAGCTCTCCGCCATCGTCATTGAAAAAGAAGCTGCCATCGGCGGCTCCTCCGTCATCTGCGGCGGTCAATGGGCCGTCGGCGGTACCGATGAACAGACCAAGCGAGGCATCAAGGACAGTGATGAGCTGTTCGTCAAAGACATGATGGCGACGGGGCAAAACCAAAACGATCTGGAAGTCGTCAAAGCCTACGTCAAGGAAACCAAGGCCTTGTATGAATGGATGACCAAGGATCTAGGCGTGAAACCCGTTTCCGTCACACTCTCGGGCGGCATGAGCGTGCCTCGGGCACACACCTTCAAACCGGCTGAGGTCATTGAAGCTCTGAGAAAATTTGCAGTCAACGGCGGCGTCAAGGTTGTGACACGAACAAAGGCTGAGCGCCTTCTGTGGGACTATGAGAAAAACTGCATTGCCGGCGTTCGTGCCAATCGGCGCGGCAAGACGATCACGATTGAAGCCAGAAAGGGAGTGGTACTCGCTGCCGGCGGCTTCTCCCGTAATCCGAAGATGCTCAAGAAATATGCGCCGTTGCTCGAAAATGCCGCGGTGATCGCCGGACTCGGGACACAAGGCGACGGCATCCTGATGGCTCAGGCCTACGGCGCCGACATGATCGATACCAATTACATCAAGGCATCCTACGGCTTTACGCTCAAGCCTTCGACCATCAAGGACATGGCGCTCACGCAGTTCAAGGGAGCCATCGTGGTCAACAAAACGGGCAAACGCTTCATGGATGAATCCATCTCCTACAAAACGCAGGCCGACATTGCGTTCGCCCAACCGGAAGGGAAGTCCTGGATGGTCTTTGACGACAAGATCCGCAAGACGGCCATGAAGATGGACCCTCTGCAGGACGGCATCCTCTGGAAATCGATTGACGAAGGCAAATGCCCCTCCTACGTATTCATGGGCAACACAATTGAAGAAGCTGCTCAAAAAGCCGGACTTGACCCCAAGGTCGTGGCTGAAACCGTAAAGAACTACAACAGCTACGTTGACGCAGGAAAGGATCCGGAGTTCGGTCGCGAAGGGCTTGCCTCGGGCAAGGGCAAGCTTGTCAAGATTGATCAGGCCCCGTTCTTCATCTTCCCGTCTGTCGGAGCCATGATCGGCACCTATTGCGGCATCCGCATCACCCCAAAGGCTGAAGTCCTTGATGTCTTCGGAGACAGGATCCCGCATCTTTATGCGGCCGGCGAAATGACGGGCGGCGTACACGGCGCCTCCTACATGACCGGCACCGCCTTCTCCAAGGCCATGTCCTTCGGACGAATCGCCGTACGTTCGATCGCACGGGCGAAATAGTTGATCCTTAGCACCGCCGTTCCGCTCCTCCGCAGTCGGAACGGCGGCTCCCAGAACAGGACATGGTGAGGTAGCATCAGACAGTCTTCTCATACCATTTTTTCCATGCCTTTCTCTCGCCGCCAGATTCTTGCCGGCACGCTCGGCGCCATTTCTCTTCCTGCGCTTGCTGCCAGTAAGCTCTCCGTTGAGCCGATCCGTGACCTTGTGATTGTGGGTGCCGGTGCAGCGGGACTGACTGCAGCGTGCCTTGCGGCCGAACAGGGAGTCAAACGCATTCTGATACTCGAAAGTGAACCCTTGATCGGAGGCTCAAGCCTTATCTGCGGCGGGTTCTGGGCTGTCAGCGGCACACGACTGCAGCAAAATCTCGGGGTCTCCGACAACGACGCGGCTTTCTTTGACGATATTCTCGAAGTCGGCGCACATCAAAACGATCCTTCTCTGGTACGCGCCTTCATCGAGAACAATCGAGCGCAGTATGACTGGGTGAACCGCAAAGGCGTTCTCGCCCAAACGCTCGCCCCCGGCGCCGGAACTCTTCGAGCTCACGTGTTTGACGCCAGACAATTGATTGCGAGACTCTACCGTCTCACGCAAAACTACGGCGTTGAAATTCGTACGGGAAAACGTGTTCGTAACATCGTGACCGATTCCGAAGGTCGAGGTGTCCGCGGCGTGGAAACTGACTCCGCCTTTTTCCCTGCGCGCGCCGTATTGCTTGCCTGCGGCGGATTCTCCCGCAACAAGGCGATGCTCACGAAATACTCCCCTCAGATGCGCTTTGTCTCCACCATTGCAGCACAAGGCTGCCGCGGCGACGGCATCATCATGGCGCAGAAACTCGGCGCTGGACTTGCTGACATGCAGTGGCTTCAGGCCTCCTATGCTTTCCTGCAAAATCCGACAACGATTGCCGACATGACGTTCGTGAATTACCACGGCGGCATCATCGTCAATAAGGAAGGTCGGCGGTTTGTAGATGAATCCCTCCCCTACAAGCTCATTGCCCGGGAGGTGCTCAAACAAAGCAGTGCTCGCAGCTTCATCGTCTTTGACGAACGCATCCGCCGAATCTCCGAACGTCAGCCAATAGATCAGCGCCAGTGGTTCCGCGTGCCGATGGCCAGCGCCTCTACCCTTGCACAGGCAGCGCCTGCCTACGGCATTGACGCCCAGACACTTACGCAAACTGTCGCCAACTACAACCGCGCCGTGCTTCGCGGCGAAGATGCCCACCGCGGGCCAATCTCTGTCAACGGGGGACGGCTTCTGTGCATCGAACAACCGCCCCTGCATATTCTTCCTGTGACGCTCTGCCTTCTGGGCACCTACTGCGGCATCAAAATCAACGCAAGAGCACAAGTGCTGCGCGAGGATAACAAGCCCATCCCGCGTCTCTGGGCCGCGGGCGAAGTCACCGGCGGCTTTCACGGGGCTTCATTCATCATGGGAACCGCTTTCGGCAAAGCCCAGACGTTTGCCCGCATTGCCGCCCTCGACATCGTGCAGACCTTGAGAGAGATGTAAATCGCCATGCGCTCGTCCGTTTCCAATGCTCTCAAGACCTGCTTGGCCGTCATCAGTCTGTTCGTCTCAAACGTACCGTCAATCTCGGCTCCTGTGCCCACCGTCGAAATCGCGGTCTCCCGTGAACTGCTTGACAACACCTTCATAAATCGTACGCTCGATGCGCTCTCGGACAGTCTGGCCCGCAATCAGGTAACGCTTCAGGTCAGAGCGGCAAACGTTCTGGAAATCGAAGAATTGGTGCGCAACGATCAGATTGATCTATTCATTGCTCCGAGCACCCTTTACAGGCGTTTGCTGCTTTCCGGCTGCAGCGACATTGCGGCGACGCACGAAACGCGCACCCACAACCCCAATCGCGCCGAGGGCGTACTGTTTCTTAACCGTCTTGACACCGATTCCGCAGATGTGCTTGACCCGCGTACCGCCCTGCGGTTGGGTGCAAACAATGAAACCGAAACTCTTGCCATCCGCGGGGAACTGCTCCAGCATGGAATGAACAGCGCCCGAACGAGAACCTTCCTTGAAAGCGTTCCCCTCCAACCGTTAAGCAACGCAACTCTCCGAACCGCTCTTGATGATTTATCCCAAGGACGGAGAAATCTCCTGATTCTTCCCGTCTGCCAACTTGAACGGTATTGTGAAACCACAGACTGCTCTACGGGCAACCTCAGTGTCCTCTGGCCCAAACAAGACACGGACATGGCGTGTCTGCATTCGTCCGAGCTCTATCCCGGCACGACGCTGACAGCCACTCCACGGCTGTCCCCCTTTGCTCTCAAGGAAGTTCTGCGAACAATCTATTCACTGACTCCCGCCCCGAACGGTCAGTCCTGGCAGGTTGTCACCAATTTTCAAACGACCGACCTCATGCTTCAGGCTATTGACGACGGAGCGTGGGCGCAAATCGAGAATTTCACTCTCAGACGCTTTTTTGATCGATGGCGCTGGTGGATCGCCGCCGGAGTCTGCATTGCAGCACTCATTATTGTTCACGCCATCATTCTGCAAATCCTCGTGCGCCGCAAAACCCGACAATTGCGTAAAGCACTTGTCGAGCAAAAGAAAGCTCGTCGGGAAACTGAAGTGATTTCCCAACGACTTGAGCAACAGAGACGCCTGCAGACCATCGGTCAAATGGCAAGTCTGTTCGCACACGAACTGGGGCAGCCTTTGAACGCCATCGGCTGCTACGCCCATGGCATCAGCAAGGCTACACAGAATTCGGAAAACAGAACCGCCGTACAGAAAGGAATTCACGGCATTGAGACGCAGGTTGGACGCGCAAGCGCCATCGTCGAACGCGTGCGTGACTACGTTCGCTCTCAGACGGTGCGCACGCACCGCATTGAGCTCGATGCCCTTGTCAAATCAGCCATCAAAAATTTCAAAATAACCAGTCTGGGCACCACACCTGTTTCACTTGAAGACAATACTTCCCGTTCTCTCTGCGTTCTGGGCGACCCGCTGGAACTTGAACTCATCGTCATCAATTTGCTGAGAAATGCTTCGCAGGCACAACAGCGTACGCTGCACCCTGCAATCCGCATCACGCTTCTCGATTCGCCCTCGCCCGGCTTCATCGTGACTGACAATGGCTCGGGGCTCGACGAAGAAAAGCTCTCCCGAATTGTTCATGCGGGCGAAAGCACCCGCCCGGAAGGCCTGGGCCTTGGGCTTACCATCGTCAGAAACCTCGTCGCCCTTCACAACGGAACGATCCTCTTCAGTTTGACGAGAAAAGGCGGACTGAGAGTGCAGGTACTGCTGCCCGCTGCGCCCGAGCCATCCTCAGCAACGGCATCAGAAGAAAGAAAACCAGGAGGTGCAGCATGAATGAAGACGTTCTCATCAGAATCGTGGACGATGATGCGTCTGTACGTGACGCACTTGTGTACATGCTTGATCTCGAGGGCTTTTCCGTCGCAACATACGCCAGCGCCGAAGAATTTCTGACAACCGACGCTCCCTCTCGCCCCGGCGTCGTCGTACTTGATGTCCGGATGGATGGCATGAGCGGTACAGAGCTACAGGATGTCATGCTTGAGCGCGGCATCAGACTTCCCATCATTTTTCTCACGGGGCATGGCGATGTGGACATGGCCGTCAAGGCGCTTCGCAAAGGCGCATTCCACTTCCTGCAGAAACCTGTCAACACCGACGAATTGATCCAAACCATCCGAGATTGTCTGCAGACCTCTTTGAACAACTCGTCTCAAAAGGGATTGGAAGAGTCCCTCGCGCTGCTGACCTCGCGTGAACGCCAAATCCTGAAATTGCTGCTGCAGGGACTGGTCAATCAAACTATTGCACAACGGCTCGGCCTCTCGGTTCGAACCGTAGAGAATCATCGCAACAGTCTCTATCGCAAACTACGAGTCAATTCATATTCTGAACTGCAGGCCCTTGTTTTCCCTGCTACGGAATCAAGCAAAAATTGTTCCACGGGAAGTTGCGGGACAAAATGAATTACTTCCTTGGGAGGAAGAACTTCCCGGACTGTAGCCCAATATTTTCCCATCCTGCAAAACTGCCGACAAAAATAATCGAACGCAGACAGAACCTAGGAAAATGGAGGGTCTCCTGCCGTCGCCGGCCATAAGCGCTCAAACGTCGCATTTAATTTCTGAAACAGAATTAAATTCTTAACAAAGCATTTCACAAAATGTCTGACAACTATTCTTGAATTTTTACCCGAAATTAAAAACACACCTGACAACGAAATACCGTTCTGCATTTCAAGACAAAACATCTCTACCCGTTTTTTGCCGAAGCAAACATGCACCCATGTAAACAATAACTCAAACTCTTTATAACTGCCGTTTAGTTTTTTGTGCGCTATACTCTGCTGTGGCTTGCATCAGATTCTTCATATGAAGAATCTGTTACCCTCCCTCAAGGAAATTTATTATGACACATATACTACCCCCCCCCAAAACAAACGCACCAATTTTCAAAATCTCTCCTGTTTAACTGCTATTGCACTGGCAATTACGCTAAGCTTTAACGCAACCGCTGCAACAACTGATTATTCCGGTCAAACACTCGATCACGGCATTGATGTAATTGATCAGGGGAATGCTATTGTTGCAGATAATCTCATCATTACTGGATCTTCCCTTGTCGACGCATCTGACAGAAACGAAGGAATCTATATTGGCGCCGGCAGCACAGGAACATTTGGCGGCGACCGACTTGAAGTTCGTTTCGACACCGATGATGCAACGCATGAATTTGCCGGTATTCAGATAAACGGACAAACAACGGGGAATGCTTCTGCTGTATTCGATTCAGATCAAACCGTCATTGTCGTCTCCGGGCCTGGGAATTCCTTAAAGTGGGGTTTTGGGTTGCTTGTAAATGGTGCAGGTACTAATACGGCTTCCGCAAGATTTACAGGAGGTGATGTTTTTATCAGCACGACGACTGAGGACTATACGGCGCAGAGTGCAACCGTCAAGGCGAATGCGACCTTAGATTTTTCCAATAACGGGAACGTGGAGATTCATGCGTATAGCCCATTTGGTGTCACCGTTGTTGATGCCCAAGGTCAATTGACATTCAATAATAACGGAAATGTTCTTCTGAAAGGCGAAATTCAGCCAGGCACGCATACAGCACAAACCAACGTCGTCGGCATTCAAGGCTATGACGGCGTCTGGAACGTCACATCAGCCGTCAAAGAACTTCGTATTGAACTCTCCGGTGCAGGCGTCGACAACGATGGAACATCTTATTCCACCGGTACCAAAGGCATTGATCTCAGCGGAGAGAATGGCTCTTTTACCGTTAATTCGAACAGCTTCGTCATCAATATGGACATTGATCCGGATATGATTGACGATTCGCCGGAGGGACACACCGCGCAAAACGCCTACGGCATCAGCATTGACACCTATGCCAAGTTGGTCGTCGGCGTAAATACAGCGACCTCAATTACCGTCAACGAAGGCCTCGGCACCGCCTACGGCATCAATGCCGGATATGGTGCAGATGTGCGGTTTGACGGCAACGTCTCAATCCAAGTAGATGGTGCAACCTCTTCCGTTGCTGTGAACATTGAAGGCGAAGATGCCTACAGTAAAGAAACGGTTAAACCTATCGCGCCGACATCTATAACCTTCGGGGGTGCGCAGAATCATTTCACGGGAGATGTTATTGCCTCCAATCAGGGCAGCCTCAACCTTGAATCTGGTCACACGGTTGTTAACGGCAACATCAACACAGATGAAACATCCAGCATATCCCTGCAGACAGCTGCCCTTGAATTGGCACAGGGGAGCACGATGTCCGTCAACGGTTCGCTGATTAGCTCAAACGGACAAATCGTCCTCAACGACGCAGCAGAAAACACAGTTTCCATCAAGACGCTCAGCACCGATTCCTCATTGCAAGTAATCGCCGCTGCCGAGCTCAATGACAAGCTCGGAGGCGACATTTCCACCTTCGGGAAAGCGGTTTCTATTGGTGAAGGCGCTCAGGGCACACAGATTGTCATGCAGGAAGGTCTGGTTGCCGGTGAAACGACAGGTACGCTCTTGGCCGACGGCACGTTGGATGCGTCCTCCGTTCAACACAAGACCAACTCCGTCATGCAGTCGAGCCTTGAACTATCCGCCAACCTGCCTCTGGTCATGAGCCGCATCCTCACCAACGATGTGCGCAAGCGTCTGGGCAACCTCCGCGCCTCTGAAGGCGCTTCCGGCGCGTGGGTTCGCTACGACGGCGGCAGGCTCTCGGGCAGCAATGGGCTTGACACCGACTTCACAACGGTTCAGGTTGGCATTGACACCAAACCCTCGGCCGATTCTGCCCGCCTGGGCGTGGCATTTAGCTACACCAACGGCGACACCGACTACGCCCGCGGCGGCGCCGATCTGGAAGGGTACAGCCTCGCTGGTTACGGAACCTGGTTTGCCGACAACGGAATGTACGTCGATGTCATCGGTCGGCTAGCCACGATGAAAAACGACATCACGGCAGGCAGTGCCTCCGGCAAGATGGAAAACCTCCTGCTCGGTCTCTCTGCAGAAGCCGGTTGGAAATTTGACCTCACAAATCTGGTCTACATTGAACCGCAGGCTGAGCTCTCTTACGCCTACGTCAAGGGTGACGACTTTAACATCGGCAACGCAACGTACAAGATTGATTCGATGGACAGCTTGATCGGACGCGTCGGCTTTGCCGCTGGCCTTTCCTGCCCCAACAATCGCGGAGACGTCTACGTCCGCGCCTCGGCCGTGCATGAGTTCCTCGGCGACACTGAAATCAGCGGCCGCACGACCGGCAGCACCGGCGTGTACAGCACCGACGGTGAGGACACCTGGGTGGAATTCGGCCTGGGCGGAAATTTCAACATCAGCAAGTCGACCTACGTCTGGGCGGATGTTGAACGTACGGCAGGCGCAACGCTCGACGAAGACTGGCGTGCCACTCTCGGCGTAAGGTACAGCTGGTAGTACCACTTGAACAGGGAGGATCGTGATCCCAATCCTGGACGTCACAAGCTTCCCTAGCAAGAATGGCAAACGGCGACGTTTGTTTTTGCAACCGCCGCCGTTTTCATTCGGATCGTCCGCAGAAAATAGCTCGATCAAAAGAGCCCGCCTTCATGCACCTGCCGACGCCCGCCTGCGGGACCAGCCGCGGACCAGTAAATGGCCCAGAAGAAGAAGAGCAACCGACAACCAAAAGGAAAAAAACTTTTAATAGCGATGCCCAGCTGCCAGGGCTTATTAAAGAAATTTCGAAAAATTTTTAATAGCGACGAAGCTTATTGAAAATTTTTGCCCAAAAGCCTGTCCGATGCTCGGTCGCCGTGCGGTCACCACCCGGCCACAACAGAAGCCTCAACTCAATCTCTCGACACCGTCTGATTGCCGGAAGTCGACGATCCAGCTGCAGGTGCATGTGGAAAGTACTTGCGGCAGACACACGTTGTCCGCCACTCGCAAGTTTTGCGTAACAAGCATCCACGAACATGTCCGCTCAGGAAAATCCCTTCAAGTTCGGCACCGTCGTCGACAGTAACTGCTTCACCAGCCGAGTCGACGAACTGTCGAAAGTCCGGCAGATGATCTCCGGTCACAACCACTTGGCTCTGATCAGCCAGTGCCGGAAAACGGGGCTGGTGAACAAAGCAATCCTTCAAACTGGCAGACCGGCCATTTCGTCAACATTCAAATGGTCATGTCCGCCTACGGTCTTGCCGAGCTTCTCCTGAAATCCTTTTTCGCTCTCACCCCATGGGCTCGCAACAAGGATGCTCTCCGGTCATTCAGCGCCCGGCCGACGATAACGATCAACCCCGAGACCGCCGGCATTGAAGTTTCCTTTGAAGCTGCCGCCGATGGGAAAGCTGTTTTGGAAGATGCGCTGGCGCTGCTCAACAACGCGAACGACTCAAAAAATCGGCTGATCGTCGTTCTGGACGAGTTTGAGGAAATTGCCCATCTCGAGCCCGGGACCGACGAGCTGCTGTGCGGCGTAAACCACACCGCCCGGAAATTCGTCGGTCTCATGTACATCGACCGTACGCTGGATGAAACGACGATCCTCCATTTCAGGCATTTCCTTGAAAAGCACGATTTTGGCGGGAAGATTTTTGAGCTCATCAACGAGCGATTCAACGAGGCCGGACCCACACTATGCAAAGGCCGGATTATCGACGCAATCCAGCTCGATACGATCATCTGATCGTTTGGCCCTGCGGCGTCTGTTTCGGAAGTGTTGGGACCGACTTTCGTGAGAAGCTCCTGATTGAACTTCGTACCCATGCGATCCGGAGCGGCAGCACGCC
>ULUV01003953.1_pt1 | contig 18795 bp, 15 predicted proteins | sample 1958921 | NCBI WGS metagenome assembly ULUV01 (sample SAMEA4835772, study PRJEB28245) | human gut metagenome | biome: gut microbiome; material: fecal sample | place: Denmark | collected 2008
AATACGCCAAGGAGACCGGCCTTGAAGAAGGACTCGCGAAAGGCCGTGTAATAGGTCGCGCGGAGGGACTTGAAGAAGGACTCGTGAAAGGACGTGAGGAAGGCAGAGAGGAAGGACGCGAGGAAGGTAGAGAGGATGCGAAACAACAAATCGCGATTAACTTTCTTCAGTTGGGGACGCCATGTGAAATCGTGGCGAAAGCGACCGGCTTGTCCGTGGAGGATGTTACTAAGCTTAAGGAAAGGCTCTGAGTACGCCAGCCTTGATAACATTGACAAACAAAATTACGTAAAGGCCATGACAACAGCACGTGACACCCACAATCAGATTGAATATGCCAAGGAGACCGGCCTTGAAGAAGGACTCGCGAAAGGGCGTGTAATAGGTCGTGCGGAGGGACTTGAAGAAGGACTCGCGAAAGGACTCGCGAAAGGACGTGCGGAAGGACGCGAAGAGGGACGTGAAGAAGAGAGGAACAGCATCGTACTGAAGATGCTGAAGAACAATCTGCCTGTTCAAACTATCTGCGATGTTACCGGCTTGTCCGTGGAGGAGGTTGCTAAGCTAAAGGAAAACCTCTGAGTACGCCAGCCCTGACAACATTGACAAACAAAATCACGTAAAGGACAGGACAACAGCACGTGACATCCACAATTAGAGATGAAGTGTGTACTGAAATAGACGAAAGCGAGGGCGCTGCGGAAGTGCAGGGTCCTCGCTTGGGTGTTATTGTTCAATGTCCGTTATATTAATTGCGGACTGTCTGAAAGGCAATTCAGGGAGTCTACTTGGGCTGGGCAACGCCGTCAATGACTAGTTTACCGGTGGTTCCAGGAACGAATCTGCCGTAGAGATTGCTGTGTTCAGGAGCGGTCTTGCCGGTCTGGGTTATGGTGTTTCCGGACTGGGTGATGTTATTGATTGTCAACTCGCCAACATTTGCAGTACCGACTACTACACCTACTCGCCAACCACCATCGTCAGTGGATGTGAGATCGCAATTCTTTACCGTACAGTCAGAGATGGTGTGGTAGGTTGCAGGGTTACAGCCGGCATGGCCGATAATACCACCTACTGAACCTTTAGCTGAAATTGTACAGCCCTCTACTGAACATTTGGTAATCTTGATATATGTGTCAACCGGTCCATCATTAGGGTTATTATAGCCTGAGGTCCAACCGATTAGACCACCTACACGCGCGCCGCCGGTAGAAATCATTTCAGAATTCGTAAGATGACAATTATCAAGTTCAATCGTAGGCATGCTATCTACATTGCAGACAAATGCGCCAATACCATGAGTGCTGGTAGCATCGTTAATCTTAACACCATCCAATGTAAGATCCTTGACAATGATTCCGGAATTACCTGCGAATCCGCCTGCAAACAAAGGAGCATTGAGTCCGGAAATCTTGTGGCCATTACCGAGCACAGTAACCACACCGGCACCATGATAACCATCTACTTTAGCAGGCGTCCAGGTTTCACCCTCTTTCAGGACAATGTCTTTTCCAATTTCAATGACATTGTCACCAGAGCCTGCACTCGTAAATGCTGTAAGGGTTGCGCGGAGTTCTGCTGTCGTCATAACGACAGGCTTTGTGCCGCGGACAACTGTCCAGACATTGTCTTCAGTCTTGACTGACATATACCCGTCAGCTACGAAGTTCGTGTGAGGACCTTCGGATATACAATCGGCAGGATCAAAATCAACAAACTGACCACCTGTTATGTTAATCTTAGCTGTTGCACGACTTGCATCCTGCATATTAAGCAAGAAGCTGGTACCCTGTGCATTAAGCATCGCAGTTTCAAACTTTCCACCGGCAACATTGACAACAGCTCTATCCATTACATAGATAAGGTTCGAAGTTCCCTGATTAAGCTGCTTGTTGTAGAAGTAACCGCCATTGATATCAACTACTGCATCGTCATAAGCCCATATTGCCATGCGATAACCATCAACATCCGAAGTCTCCTCAAGAGCCTTGACCTCACCCTCACCATTGATTGTAAGATGAGAATTTCCGGTCACATTGAAAACGACGGTAAAATTTCCATTAACCTGTGTCTTATTGACAATGCTATGTCCGTTAAGGTCAATGACAACATCCGTATTGCCGCTAAGAACCAGAGGATAATCTATTTCAATGTCATCAACGAGTTTCGCAGAACCACCAGTTGCAACCAATGCTTTCAACGACTCCGCATTCTTGATATTGACAAGGTCAATGTCATTGTCCGGCTCATTGAAAATAGGGACGATCTCAACATTGAAGATCACCTGTGAAGTGAGGAGATTACCGAGAATGTTGGTGCGGTAGTTGTTCTGGACCGGAGTCTGAGGTGATGAAGCTGTGATAGCGTCACCTGCTTCAGGAATAAACTCAGCGGTAACATTGGAAATGTGCTTCTCGCCTTGCTTACCTACAGGGATGATGTAATTCATTGTCATCCAATCATATTTGGTTCCATCTTTGATAACAAGCGGCTCAACAGGAATCTTAGCTGCAGCAAATGTGACTTTATCAGTAGCCGTGCCTTCGACTTTACCTTCAGCATTGAAAGTATCAAATACATTGGCAACGTCAGTAGCTGTAAAGGCGCTCTTTACAGGAACAAAGCCAGCGGCAGCAGCCTCACGGAGATCAGCAGTACCGAAGTTCACCTGTGCGAAAGGACGGTAAAGTTTGATGGTTTCTGTCAATGCCCCATTGACTTTCAATTCTTTACGTGTAGCATAGAATGCGTCGCGGGTCTCGTCGTTGGCGACTGCACCCTCATAGGAAATCTTGATGTTCTTCAGGTCGTTGACATCGTAAGGCGCACCTTCGGATGCCTGTGCCCAGAACACGAAGTTGTAGGTCTTGCCCTTTACGAGGCTGAATTTCACCTGAGTTTTCAGGTCAGTGAATGTAGCAGTCTTGTCGAGTTCGAGCTTGGTTTTCTCAGCGTCGTTCTCGTAAACTGACACAAAGAGGTTCTTGGCCGTCTGACCGTCACCAAGCGCCTTGGTCGCCATTTCGCCCGGCAATGCAGCCGTGAACGTCACGTCAACCATCTGTCCGTCAGGGACTTCAGCCACCTGTTCCTTGTTACAGCCGACTGCAAGAAATGTCAATGCAGCAGCTGCCAAATACTTAAATGTTTTCATATCAGATTAGTAGTTTTTGGATTTACAAAGCGATACCGCCATTAATAGTTGCACCCTCATCGTTGGCGATCTTATAGTCAGCTATGCCCTCAGCAAGAGTATTGCCATCAAAATTAACGACATACTTACTTCCCGGATATAAATCAGAACCAAGTTCAACGGTATATTTACAGTTAGAGACATTGCAATTCTTGATTGTCGCTACATAACCTTCATTTCCGACATACTTGATAGCATATCTTTTGGCAGTAGCCAGTCTGCAATTCTGGACATCAAGATTAACATGTCCGTAAATCTGCATTGCACGAGCCTCCGCGTGATTATTCTTGCCCTCGAATGAGCAGCCGTCGAAAGTCAATGTCGCTCCACATTCTTTAGTAGTCCACCAAGTCATCACACCGGTCTCTTTGCCAGTATTTCCATCAACGATGAACTTGCAATTCTTGAAAGCGAGTTTGCCACCCCAAAGTCCTACACATGGATAAATTTTAGCAGAAGTTCCGGTGTACCATCCTGTTGCCTGGAGAGAGTTGTCAAATGTGATATTCTCGAAAACGCAATCAGTCTTGGTGTTGTTGCTCTGAACATTGACTCCGGCAAGAACCACCTCAGCACCATTGGCAGGTTTGAAAGTGATAACCTTTCCTTTAGTAATATCAATAACATTGTCATATGTTCCAGCATTGAGAATGATTACAGACTTCACGCCTTCTGCAACTGCAGCGATAGCTTCATCAAGTTCAGCCGCAGTAGTAACAATTGACTGATTCTCAGGCATAACCACGTAAGAATCACCCTTCTTGACTGACTTGTAACCGTCAGCAAGGAAGTTGGTATGAGCACCTTCAGCTGCGCAATCTCCAGGATTGAATTTCACGAATTCGCCGCCTGCGACGATAATCTTAGCAGTGCCATTTTTGTAATTTGCATCATAGCAGTTCAAGACATAACCATAAGGATCAGGATTCTCTGACAACTGTTGGATGGAGAACTTGCCGCCCTTAATCTCTACGGTACCCTCGAAAACATATACCGCATCCATATTTCCGACATACTCACCACCTTCGATTACAAGATTTCCGCCATCCTGAACATCTACTGCAAAAACGTCATTCTCTTTTGCTTTCACAGCTCCGTTTCCAGTAAGGGTAAGACTACCTCCTCTCACAGAAAGAAGAGACCAACTATAATTAGCTTCATCCCACAAATCTTCCGTATTGCTGATAGTCTTGCCGTTAAGGTCGAGAGTCACTTCCTTGCCTGCCGCAACTGCAATAGCCCTGTCCAGCACGAGGTCATCGGCCAGTTTCGCCTCACCGCCTGTCGCGAAGAGCGCACGGAGAGAAGCCTCGTCCTTGACATTGACAATATCGATGTCATTGTCCGACTCATTGAAGATAGGGACGATCTCGACATTGAAGATCACCTGTGAGGTGAGGAGGTTGCCGAGGATGTTGGTGCGGTAGTTGTTCTGGACAGGAGCGTTCGGCGCAGACACAGTCACAGATTCGCCGTTGTTCGCCTTGAAAGTAGCAGCAACGTCAATGTTGTGGGACTCGTCCTGTTTGCCGACCGGGATGAGGTAATTCATCGCGAATCTGGTGTAGGTCTTACCATCCAATGTCTTGAGAATATCTGCCGGCACATTGGTTTCTGTCAATGCCACTGCAACCTCATCTTTTCCTTCAGCTGCGAAGGTATCGAATGTCGTTGCTGCACCAGACGCCGTGAACGAGCTGACAGCCGGACTGAAGCCTGCCTTCTGCGCTTCCGCATAGTCTGCGGTCGCGAAGTTCACCTGCGCGAAAGGACGGTAAAGTTTGATGGTTTCTGTCAATGCACCATTGACTTTCAATTCTTTACGTGTAGCATAGAATGCGTCACGCTTCTCGTCATTGGCATCGGTAGTGTAGTCATTCACCTTGATGCTCTTCAGGTCGGTGACATCATAAGGTGCACCTTCTGCCTGAGCCCAGAACACGAAATTGTAGGTCTTGCCCTTTACGAGGCTGAACTTCACCTGAGTTTTCAGGTCCGTGAATGTGGCAGTCTTGTCGAGGTCTCTAAGATGAGTTTTATCAGCATCGTTCTCGTAAACTGACACATAGAGGTTCTTGGCAGTCTGACCATCACCAAGTGCCTTGGTCGCCATTTCGCCCGGCAATGCAGCCGTAAACGTAACGTCAACCACCTGTCCATCAGGGACTTCCGTCACCTGTTCCTTATTACAGCCGACTGCGAGCAATGTCAATGCAGCCGCTGCCAAGTATTTAAATGATTTCATAATGGTTATCGAATTAATTTCTGTCAATGTAATCTTCAATAATTACTGATTTACAATTTACTCGACCTTGTGTCCCGCAGTCCAAACTTGAAGACTACCCATAAAAACAGAAGAGTCAGTTTCGCCAGCATTGCTATTATACAAAGCAGAGCCCGTCAGTTCACTAACTCTGAATTTTTCACAAGTATTTTCACCTTCAAAATAAAGCGTGTATTTATAAGACTTATTTGCCTTCAACTCTACAACAGACTTATTAACTTTAGTCGAAACAAAATGGCAGTTTCTTATCGTAATCGTGTATTCACACTGACCACCATCCTTAAACGCATTAATACATTTACCCTGAGAATTAAACGTACAGCCATCAAAAAGAAAATCTTTACCACTATATGTCCACAAGTTGTAGTCGTCAGCTGTCTGATTGAATGTGCAGTTTTTGAAAGTCACCTTTCCCACCCCCCAATAACTGATTCTGTTCTCAAACACACAGTTTTCAAATTCGAGTTCCTTCACACGGATATAACCTCTATAGTTGTCATTATCAACCTTTATGGTCATATTTTTAAAAGACGCCTTTGTCACACCATCCAAAGAATAGTCTCCATTAGCTTCGCCCTTAGTATGATTATCAGTACCGACAGCAAATGTAGTCTTATCGGCACCGGCTCCAATATATGAAACTGTAACATTCTTACCTTTCAACGAAGTATTATCATATGTTGTAAATTCACCAGCACCGAGGTTAACAGTCGCCGTTGAGCCTTCTGCAACATCAGCTATAGCATCATTAAGCCCCTCCTGAGTCGTCACAGCAGGAATCGCCTCAACTTTCCAAGCCTGTTTGCCATTGTAAGTCGTCTCTACTGCCCTATATCCTTCAGCTACATAATTCGTATGAGCGCCATCAGAGTTATTATCAGCAGGGTTGAAGCCTACGAATGTACCGCCTTTGACAGAGAAGCAGTTCTTGGTGATTTTATCATTCTGATTAAGGACGAATGCATGCCAGTTGGAGCCTTCTTCATTCATGAATACGCCACCATTTATTTCAACAGAGCCGCTTCTACCATAGATGTCAATATCCACATAAATAGTGGAATTACATTTGCCATCCTTATCTTTTCCTACATTATAAATACCGCCATTTATGATAAGATGACCGCCCTGTTCTACAACAACCGCATTTTCACATTTACTGTTGCTTTCATCTCTAACCATCTCAGAGCCTGTGGAATAAACAGTACCGTCTCCATTAATCGTCAGAGTTCCACGTACATCCAGAGCGGCTTTGTTCGAATTGCTGGTATTTTTATTCGAAATCGTATAGCCATTAAGATTAAGAACGCTTTCTGTGCCAACAGGAATAACAAGTCCTGAATAGTTACTCTTACCGATATTATAATCTTCCGTAAGTGTAACTGTAGCTCCCTTTGTAAGATTTGCGACGACAGAATCGTAGGTATCTCCACCATCAAATTCAGGAGCAACATCTACATTCCACACGGCATCCACTGTCAACAAATCTCCAAGAATATTAGTTTTGAAGTTGCGCTTCACAGGAGCATTCGGAGCCTTTATTGTTGTCGTCTTTCCATTGCTCAACGTAACGACTGCAGAAGCATCCGTGATAGTATTATTAGGATTCAACGCGAATACATAAACTGATGCCAAATAACTATATTCAGCATCATTGACAGATAAGGTTTCGTCTGAAATAACTTCATTCTCGTTGAATTTCACCGTTTCCGAGCCCTCACACGCGAAAGAATCTCCAGACATAAAAGGATGGAAGACATTAGGCACACCGGTAAGGGTCACATATGATTTTTGCGCTTTAAGTTCGTCTGATCGTCCAGAATACTTTTTTGTCCCGAAATTCACTTGCGCAAGAGCACGTTTAAGAATAACATTCTTCGAATAAGAAACAGTAACACGCGCCTCATTCTTAATGGCAAAGAATGCATCCATCTTAGGGTCATTTGCTTTTACCAAACCCGTATTCATCGTCACCGAACGCAAATCGTCTGTATTGTAATATTCTGTGTCACTCGTCTGAGCCCAGAATGCAAAAGAATATGTTTGTCCCTTAACTAAGCTAACTTTAACTGTAGCCTTCTTGTCTACCACAGGTACTGTCTGTGTCAATTCTGGAACTGGAGTGTATATATAATGTTTGTTTTGGTCTTTCGCTCCTCTTAAAAATACCTGAAATACAAGTTCATCTACCTGAGCGGCATCCGAAAGACCTTTTGTAGTAATTGCCGTCTCCGGCACATCGACGTTGAATGTCATTTCGACAGTTTCTCCGTCACCAGAAGCGACCTGCTCTTTCGCACAGGCACCTGCCAGCACAGCCATTGCTGCGATAGCGAAAGTTTTGAATAAATTCTTGTTCATAGTTTTATTGATTATTTAATTTATATGTTTCGTTTAAGATTTTGTCTATCACTTGATTATAATATTGAACTCACCTTCGAAGTCAGGGTCGATGGCGACGCCGCCGCCGGTATCCTGCATGAGGAAGCTGCCCTTGACGGTGGTCAGCATGCTTCGCTTGATAGGGACCTCGATCGGATTGGTCATTGACAGGCGGGTGCCTTCTTCGTCGAACAGGCCTACCGCTACCATGACGCTGGACTCCTTGCCGTTCACGAGGACATAATCGAAGCCGAGCCGGGCATTGTGATCATCTATCAATGTTATGTCCGAACGGAACTGGATGCCGAGGCTCGAGTCGTTCGGCTTGTCGTCCCACATATTGAACTTGGACGGCATGTAGCCGGTGTAGTAGAAGACGACATTGTACTTCTTCAGATCGACAATCGGCGACTTGCTGTCTCCGTCGCCCTTGGTGTCGTCAGGAGCCTTAGTATCATCATCGGCATCCCCCGCACTCTTGGTGAGGTCGCCGGACACCTTGTCCTCGTTTTCCTTCTTCTTGTTCATTTCGGTGGTTACCTTGGTTATGAACTCCTGGAGGTCAGTCGTTATGAATTCGAACTTGGCGAGCGGACGTTCCATATTTATGGTGCCGCTGACCGGAGGAAGCATCGAGCCGTAACGCGTGACTGTCAGTTCATTGTGCCCGACGAAAGCATCGCGGAAATCATTGTTTCCCTCGTGCTCGCCCCTCATGGTAATCTCTCGGAAACTCCTCGTGTCGTAGAAATAATCCGCTGCAGTCCCCTTCTCGACGAAATCGGTCCAGACGTAGAACATATAAGTACCTTCGTCAATGTTGATGGTGACTTCATGGTTCAGGTCGGAGACATCCTCCTTGGTGAAAGTGAAGCGCTTGTACGGAACCTCGTCATAACCGCCGTTGCTCAGTTTTCTGTAAGCTTCTATGACATAGCGGATTTCGTAGTCCTTGCCGTCCTTGGAGACTCTGGTTCCCTGATTAAGGTCCATGACAAGGAACTGAGGCAATGCAGTATTGAAATCAAGTTTGAGCGTGGCATTGGCAGGAAGCTCTTCCGGCCATTCGTGGACCGCGCAGGATGCTGCAGAAAGCACCACCGCCAGAATTGCGGTCAATATTTTAACAGTCCTGTCTTTCATCGTTCCGCCCTCCTTTTCTTAAGATCGAAACTGTATGAAAATGATACTGCCGCGTGGTCGATTCCTACGAATGTAGTGTGACCGTTGGTGGCTTTAGGACCATTTTTCTCGTTGTAGAATTTGTCGTAATAGACATCATAGACTCCGGCGCCGATGGAGAATTCGACATTCCATCTCGGATGGCGCTTGGACAGAGGCATCCTGTATCCTGCTGCAAGGCCGCCGCCCCACAGAGGTCTGTCTCCGTCATATGTCTGGATACGCCAGTCACCTTTGGTGGCGTAGTTGAAGTATGCTGTTCCGAAGTGCGCTCCCACGAAGAGGCCGTCAGGCTTGCTGAACCACCAGCGCAGTTCAGGCTGTACGGCAAATGTCCTGAATTTCAGTTCGCGGCTGAAGTAGTCCACAGCAGAGTAGTAGATAGGGAGCTGAAAAGAAAGATGAGGCGTAATGTCGATTTCGACTGCGACATTGGATATGAACATCGCCCATCCGATGGCATTGGTCTTAATGTATAGTTTTCGTGTCCACTCCTGCAGAGGTATCGTCTCGGGCAGCCGCAGCATCGGCACGGTCAGGCTGTCGTCAATAGGCGGGAATTCATTTGCCGGCTGCACATCGGAGTCCGCGATTTCAGGGAGATCCAGCTTGGGATTCTCGACGCCGACCTCCACGATTACCGTGAACGCCCTGAGCTCCGGGAACAGATGCTCGTTCATATACCTCCATGGTCTTCCGCCTGCAAGTCGCTGCAGTTCAGTCTTCAGCACCTTGTCATTGTCCACATTGGCGATAAGGTCCAACACCTCATTCTTTTCTTTCATGCCGGACTCTGCCACGAGCCGAGCAAGTCCCGCCCAGTCTTCGCTTACGGTCTGTACATGAATGATGGACTCCGGAAAGTCGATATAGCGTTTAAGATACGCGGTGAGTGTAGAACTTCTTTTGGCAGCCAACTTTTCGTTTATGGCCAATGTTCCTTCAGGAGAAGCTCCTGCGTGGTAGTTTACAGTGAGGATGTCGAAGGCGGAAGACTGTGACTTGAAGTCGTTTACACGGTCAATGAATGCCTTGGCTCTTTCTTGATTATGCTTGTAGGAAGCGTCGAACGAAGAATAACCCTGGCGGAAATAAATCCTCAGAGTGTCTGACATCTGCTGCGCACTAACGTTGGCACAGACCAAAGCCAAAACAATGGTTATTAGTCGTTTCATAATAATGGTAATAGTGTTCCCCGAATATGAGGTTATAATGGTCAGACTCGGAAACTCAGTTTTTATTATCGGTGCGAATATATCAAAAAAGAGAATACGTTGTAACGATTTAATCGAAAATTTGTCCAAAAATACCAAAAATTCGACCTTTTGACATTAAAATCGACTGAAATCGATCAGAAATGAACCCAAATGAACCAAATTCAGAGTAAATTGAGCCCAGACATTGACCGTCTATCTGGCGAGGAAGAGATTCCGCGCCGGAAGGGCGGAAGAATAACGGGAGCGCAGGTCGCGGAAGAGGGCGGCGGTCTGACGGGTGAAGCCCGGACCTTTCCAAGTGCTTGTGTTGGTGACCATTATCCAGCATTCGCCGTCCGGATAATACTTTATCAATGCGCTTGTTCCGGACAGTGTTCCAGTCCTGGTCCACTCCCCTGTCGGCTTGGTGTCATTCCAGCCGAGAGAATAAGTCTGTTCATCGAACCACTGGGTCATATCGGCCACACTCTGCGCGGAGATGATGTCAGGAATTTCAGGCCTGCCGTCAATGGACGCCACGAAACGAGCGAGTTCAGGTACGGAAGTCACCCAGCCGCCTGCTCCGGAAAGCGCTCTGACATCACTGCCGCCATAGCAGCGCTCCGCCATATTGCCGCTGTTGTTGTATTCCTCCACCAGACAGGTGTCAGCACCATTGTAATAACGGACCTCGTTCGGGAGCCTGTCCTCGTAATAGTTGCCGCCGATATGCATATCATAGCAGCCTGCCCTGTAAAGCACGCTGTCTCTCATAAAGGTCTCATAATCAATGCCTGAGACTTTCTCGACAATCATACTGAGAAGGAGATAGCCGAAGTTGGAATAATACTGGGATGTGCCCGGCGCGAAACGGAGACGACGCTTCAGCTGCGTTTTCATCAATGTCTCATGGTCTGGCGGGGTAACCAGATGGTTCTGCATCATAATAGTCCTCGTGGAGAACATCGGGTCGCCTCCGTAGGAAGTGAAACCGCCCTTATGACGCAGCAGGTCCTCAACGGTGATCTTGTAGTAGTTCTTGTCCTTTATAATAGAGGTATATAAAGAGTCGTTCAGAATGCCGCGCGGGCCGAAGACGGTATCGGCCAATGTAAGTTTGCCTCTTTCCTGCAGCATCATTATTCCGGTGGCGGTCAGCAGTTTGGACACGGAAGCCACCCGCATGATATTGGTCGGGGCCATCTGCACTCCTGCTTCTTCATCGGCCCAGCCATAGCCTTTCGCATACAGGAGCGAATCGCCACGCATAATCGCGAGTGAGGTGCCACGCAGACGCCATTGACGCATATAGGAAGCAATACGCGAATCCAGACCGGAGAGGGAGGATGTGTCCGACAATTCATTTGACAGGGTCTCATTCAGACAGACAGGCTCCGGCTCCGGCAAATCACTCGCCTTCCCTGTGGAAGACAATGATACACAAAGTCCTACGGTCAATGTCACCAACGCCAATCCTGCTGCTATTCTGAGTTTCCTTCCCGTCATTATTCAGTTTCTCCCTTTACGCCTCCCGGCAAATCATCTATAAGTTTCGCCCTATGGCAAAAGTCAATAATCATATCGGCAGTTCCGTCAATCCCGAGAACCGACGAATCGACGCAGAGGTCATAATTGGAAGCGACGCCCCAGTTGCCGAAAGTGAAGTAATTGTAATAGGTCTCCCTGGTCCTGTCCTTCTTCTGCATCAGGGATTCCGCCTGCTCGGGGGTAATGCCCATACGCTCTGCAACTCGCTTGATGCGGACTTCGTCAGAAGCGGATATGAATACGTCAAGGCATGGACGGTCACGGAGGATGTAATCTGCGCAACGGCCGATGAAAATGGCAGAGCCCTTGTCCGCGATGGAGCGTATGACATTGCTCTGGATGACGAACAACTGGTTGTCACTCACGTAGTTGTCTGCCGAACCGAAGCGTCCGACATCCACGATGAAACTGGACAATGCGAGGAGATTTCTCTTTTCGTCACTCTTGGCAAACAGTTCTTTGCTGAAGCCGCTCTGCTCCGCTGCCTTGGAAATGAGTTCCTGGTCATAGACAGGGATGCCGAGTTTCTTGCCCAAAGCCAAGGCTACCAGTTTTCCGCCACTTCCGAACTGGCGTCCGACATTGATTATCAATTTCTTGTCTTCCATAATCAAGCCTCCTTAAATTTCATTTTACTTCCTAAAATATCCGGGTCGTCACCATCATTGAGTTTACGGAATTTGCGGAAAAGCGCTGCCAGCAATATGGCAGCCATTATGATGGACAACGTGTCAGCAATCGGAAAACTCATCCAGACTCCTTTATGCCCGAAGAACACAGGCAGGAAATAAATCAGCGGCACGAGGAAAAGGAGCTGTCGGCACAATGACAGGAAAATGGACTTGTGCACCATGCCCAGACTCTGGAAGAAATTGGTGGTCGCCATCTGGAATCCCACGAGCGGAAAGGCGAGGTTTATCATCCTCAATCCCTTGTCGGCCAATGATTTGAGTTCCGGATCACTGGTAAACAGTGATATCGCGATATCCGGGCAGAGTTCCGAAACCAGAAAGCCGAAGCATGTCACTGACGTGGTACAGATCACGGTAAGTTTGAACACCCGTCTCACTCTGCTGTATTTTCTCGCACCGAAATTATAGCCTGCGATAGGCTGCATTCCCTGGTTGAAACCCATATTGATCATAATGAACAGGAACGAGATACGGTTCACGATTCCGTACGCGCCGATGGCAAGGTCTCCTCCGTATTTGAGCAGCTGCTGATTGATGAAGAGGGTGACGATGCAGGCCGCCGAGTTCATCAGGAACGGGCCCATGCCTATGGTCAATGAATCTTTGGCGATTCTCAGATCCAACTTGTAGTCTCTCAGCCGCTTAGGGATGTGGAGATAGTTGCGCTCATCGAGGAAGTACTTGAATGTGTACAACATTGCCAAGAGCTGGCAGAGCACAGTAGCCAAGGCGGCGCCCTTGATGCCCATATCCAGGACGAATATGAATATCGGGTCCAGGATCGTGTTGGATACGACCGTGAAAATGGTAAGCCCCATCGCCAACTTCGGATTGCCCGACGCGCGTATCATATTGTTCAATCCGAAATACAGATGTGTGATCACATTGCCTATGAGGATGATCACCATATAGTCCCGTGCGAAAGGCAATGTGTTCTCGCTGGCGCCGAAGAACCCGAGAATAGGGTCCAGAAATGCCAGGGATACCAATGTGAATGACAGACCGATCAGAACATTGAGAACAATTTCATTGACCAGAACCTTGCGGGAAGCCTCGTAGTTGCGCTGGCCGAGCAACATTGACAATATCGTCGATGCGCCGACGCCCACGAGCGTTCCGAGTGCCGTGGAAAGGTTCATGAACGGGAATGTGACGGCGAGGCCTGAAATGGCATACGAGCCGACATCCTTTATGTGGCCGATGTAGATGCTGTCCACCATATTATACAGAGAAGATGCAGTCATGGCTATAATAGCCGGGACTGCATACTGCATAAGCAAATCGCGTATTCTCTTATCTCCAAGTTCTGTAGGAACAGTTCCTGAAACAGCCATTCATTTCCTCCTGCTATTCTTTCGGTTTATCGACGATTTCGATTTCAAATACGAGCGGCGCATATGCCGGGATGGTGTTTCCGCTTCCGCTGTAGTCATAGCCATATGCGGAGAAGAACATGCCCACGCCTTTTTCGTGCTTGCGCATCTGCCACAGGGTCTTGGAGAATCCGTTGATGACGGAGGAGCCGTCCGATGAGCTGCTTGAATACAACTTTATATCCGTGAAGTTCTCACCCCATGAGATTTTCACCGGAGCATATGTACTCGATGAGCTGTAGATATTATAGAACTTGGCGGTGTCCTTGATGGTCGTGTCGAACACCTGCCTGTTCAGCAATCTTCCTGTATAGTTTATGTAAATGCTTGTGTCAGAAGGGAATGAAACAGTGTCATCCGGAGCTTTCGTCTGTTTGTAGTAGAACCCCCAGGACAATGAATCGACTCCGCCCAGATACTTCGCACCATAGATCAGCATGCTGTCGATCTGGGATTTCAATATGTCCTCAGTGATGCCTGCGAGAGTGAGTTCATATACGGCTGAAGAATTGTCGTTAGAATGCTTGAGATAGTCGGCCGGAGTCTTGTATCTTGTCGTGGTCATGAGCCAGGACGGGATGAGCGCACGTCTTGTGCCTCCTACCCTCATTCCTTTCAGCATGTCCTCCACGCCGACCGGAAGGCTGTTGCTGTATGTAGGCCAGGACGATGTGCCGTAATAATGGGACTTCTCGTATTTGCCGAGCTGCTGGGCGAGTTTCTTGCTGTTGGTGGTAGTGATGTTGCCGTCCATGTCCCTTACGGTGCAATGTACCATCACGTATTTCTGCGAGTTGAAGACTTCGCCGTCACCGGCTTTGTCGTCCAATATATATATTCCAAGTTCCGTCTTGGTCGCTTCGGGATGTTTCTGGCTGACCCAGGCCTCCACATAGCGTTCTTCATCTTCGAAAGGCAGGGTCTTCTCCGATTTTGCACAACCGGTGAAAACGAAAGCCGCGGCGAATGCGCTTGCCGCAATGAGTTCTACAATTCTTATATTATTCATTTTCAATATATTATCTATTTAATCATTCGTTATCGACTCTACCCAGATGCGATAGACCAAGGCGGAGTTTGCAGGAATCGTGCCTAACTCGCGTTTGCCGAAACCATATTTTCCTGAAAAAAGTATATAACATTCCTGGCCGGCCTTTACGCCCTCCAAGCCATATTTCAGTCCTTTCACGAAGCCGGACTCGCTGAGTTTCACTGTCTTGACCTCGAAGACCGAGTCGTCGGAGAGTGTCCAGCCGGAGCCTTTGGCCACTTCTTCACTGTTGGTGGCGAACATGTCGGAAGCATTGACGGAAGTGCCGGAAAGCACATATCCCGCATAATGGAATGAGACTGTCCCATTGACGGAAAGGCTGTCGCCGTCACCGGGAACTACCACAAGCCTGGTTACACCTTTATTATATACCACATACGCGGTATCCACTGACTTCAATGTGGAGTTCACAAAAGACTCTATGTTCTGCTCCTGTCTGGAATACCTCAGTTTCACTTCCTCCTTGGAGCAAGCGAAGACCATGACGAGTGCAATGAGCGCGACCAATAATTTATCTGCTTTCATAATCTCCTGATTTAAAGTACTCTGACGTCACCTTCAACAGGTATTTCTCAGCCTGTGACGGTGATGATATGTCAGCGGGATTCCCGTCATTGGCCTTAAAGAAAAGCCGTCCGCCGGAAGCGTTCTCATGGCCGCCGCCGTGGAAATAGGCTTTAGAGCATCCGACTGCCGAGAAGCCTTTCTTGGACCTGATGGAGACGCGGAAGAAGCCGGCATCATCCTGCTTGAGGAAAATGCTCATCTTCACGGATGCGATGCGGAGCGGCTCGTTCACGAGGCCTTCCGTCTCACCTTCCGATATGTTGAATTCTGATGCAATCTCTTCTGTCAGAATCATATACGCCACGCCGTAATCAGTGAGTTTCATATTCTGGTACAGCATATAGCCCCACAGCCGCACGCGTTTTTCGGTTCCGCTCTGGTACAGGTTCGAGAGTATCGCGTCCCTATCCACACCGACGCCCAGGAGGGCTGATGCCATGGTCAATGTAGAGGGATACACGGAGTTCGCGAAGTTGTTCGTGTCCGTGGTCATTCCGGTCATGAGTGATGTGGCCGAAACTGCCGGAACAAGAGACGCATCCTCATGGATGTCAGGCATTGACATGAGGACATTGAACAGAAGTTCGCAGGCTGAAGAGACCGCCGTCTCGGAGAATACGACATCGAAGGATTCGGCTTCCGGGGCGAGATGATGGTCAATGAGGACTTTCTTGCACCTGGCTGCGCGAAGCATCGGTTCGAGGTCTCCCGTGCGTGTGAACGAGTTGCAGTCCAGACAGAAAATCAGGTCGGTTTCAGCTATGCGTTCACGTGCGGAATCACTGTCAGAGGGCCACTGAAGCACGTTTTTCTCCGGTGTGCCGCTGAGCATGAAGGTCAATGTCTCAGGAAGCGGGTCGGAGTAGATGACCACGGCGTCCTTGCCTCTGGACAGGAGATAGTGCAGCATCGCCAATGTGCTGCCGACCGCATCTCCGTCAGGACGGATATGAGCCACGATGGACACTTTCCCGGCGTCCCGGATCAATGTTTCGAGTCTTTCCACTGCCTTCGTGTCGATATTTACTGTATTTCCGTTCATCTGCCGCTTTCTTATACCTGATTGTTCCGGATGCAAATTTACAAATTATATTGCATTTCATAAATCAATTTCATAACTTTGTCGAGTATGAGAATTTGCGGGCGGCAGTGAAAATCTCCGCTGAAGTTCCAGCCACGTTTATAATTGATATTATAAAACTCAAAACATAAAATGAAAGGAATAGTTAAAAAGATCGTCAGCGTACTGCTGCTCTTTGTTATTGCCGGACTCGTGTATGCATGCATCAAGAGTATTATGGAGCCTATCAATTTCAACAAGCAGAAGGCTTACCGTGAGACTGTCGGTATCCAGAGAATGAAGGATGTCCGCACTCTTCAGGAGGCATTCAAGTCTGTTTCAGGCCACTTTACCGCATCTGCTGACTCCCTCGTGGATTTCTACAAGAACGGCAAGATGGAAGTGATCATGCAGATCGGTTCAAATGACGACTCTCTTGCAGTTGCAACTACAGAGAAACTCAAGAAGTCACGTAGAGGCATCACCCCTGAACAGATGTATGAGCTCTACAAGAAAGGTGAGCACCTCGTATTCTCCATCTCAAGCAAAGTGGATGTGAAGGATACACTTTTCAACACAAGAAACGATTTCAACATTGATTCTCTCAAATACATTCCTTTTTCACAGGGCGACACCATCCAGATGGAGTCCGTCATCAAGGAAGTATCAGGTGTGAAGGTTCCTCTCTTCGAGGCGAGAATGCCTTACAAGTCTCTTCTCAAAGGTCTTGACAATCAGCTCAGAATCAATCTCGATGCTGACCGCAAGGCTATGAACCGTTACGAGGGACTTCAGGTAGGTAGCGTTTCAGCACCTAACAACAACGCCGGCAACTGGGAGTAGTCCGTCGGGACTCACTCACTTCATATAAGAATATGAGCCAGACGAATAATATAGAAAGCAGAATATCCATTCAAGTAGCCTTGAGTGGATATTCTTTTAAGATACAGGACAATGAGGGTGAACACTTGTCGGGCTGGCTTACGCCTGACAGGATCTTCACGACTCCCGAGTTCCAGAAGAGATATGACGCGGTGAAGATTTCGCTTCTGACACCGAAAGTGGCCTTGATTCCTGAGCAGTTCTTCAATCCGATGGAGCTCAGGCAGATGCTTGGCGACGTGGTCAGACTGGGGGAAAATGATGCCGTCGAGTTTGTCAGGATGCCGGAGAGGGCTTCGGTACTGGTATTCTCGAACAATGTGGGAGAAACATTGTCAAGGATGATTTCCCAGACGGTATTTACTACAGACGGGTATCAGGCAAGGATTCTGCCGGAGATGTACTACATCCTGGAAGCGTTGGACAGATGCAGTGACTACAACAAGATCGTGGCATCTTACGCTGACGGATATCTGCACCTGGCTGTGGCACAGGGAAAGTCTCTGCAAATCGCAAACACCTTCAGGGCAGTGGATTTCACGACGGCCGAGTACTTCATTTTCAACACATTGAAAAAACTTCAGTTGAATCCTGAGATATCGACCATCTGCTTCAGGACTCCGGTTTCTGACGAGGAGGAAATGTCATTGTACCGATATTTCAAATCAGTGGAACAGATATGAGAATTATAGGTGGTGCGCTGAAGGGCAGGAACATCGTCACTCCTCCTGATTTCAAGGCAAGGCCGACGACTGATTTCGCCAAGGAGGCGCTTTTCAATATTCTCGACAATGAGTTCGAATTCGAGGGGCTGAGTGTGCTGGACTTGTTCAGCGGCACGGGCTCGATTTCCTATGAGTTTGCGTCACGTGGTGCTGGCCATGTGTGGTCAGTGGAGATGAATATGCAGTACTCCTCTTTTGTCAAGGAGCAGGCCAGGAAGCTGGGCCTGAAGAATCTGACTGCCGTCCATCACAATGTGTTCGATTTCATTCCCATCTGCAGGGAGAAGTTCGATATCGTGTTCGCCGACCCGCCTTATGCGCTGGAAGGGCTGGAGACGATTCCTGACAAGGTGCTGGATGCCGGATTGGTATATCCTGAGAGGTATCTGATTCTGGAGCACGGGGACGAGCACTCGTTCAAGGAGCACCCCGCGTTCGTAAAGGAGAAGGTTTACGGCCGCGTCCACTTCAGTTTCTTCGAGCCGATAAACAATCTGCCCAAGTAAATCGTCAGGCACAAGCCCGGCGGGCAGAGTGGGCGGAGCCGGTTAAATGACATTCTTAGGCGGATGCCTCTCGGGCAGAGCTGGACTGCGCCGGTCCTCTCCACTACCGTGGGTCCCCTCTTTTAGATTTGCATCGAAATTTCAATATGGGATTTCG
>ULUV01051118.1_pt1 | contig 18723 bp, 15 predicted proteins | sample 1958921 | NCBI WGS metagenome assembly ULUV01 (sample SAMEA4835772, study PRJEB28245) | human gut metagenome | biome: gut microbiome; material: fecal sample | place: Denmark | collected 2008
CAAGGTCATAATCTTCAAGAGTAACATAGTCCTTGAAGTTGCGATAAAGCCTGTCCGTTTTTTCGACAAGAACTGTTTTAGTTTCGGGGTTTGCTTTGAGGTATTCAAGCATAGCATTATAGTTTGTTCTGCCTGCTTTTTTGGCTGTTTCAGCGTCAGAATATTCTTTAACAATTTGAAAACCATTTTTAAGGGCATATTCTTTTAAAAGTTTTAACTGAGCGGGAATAGAAAAGCCTTCACGTTCTTGTTCCCTGCTTGAAACTCTTGCATAAATAACAACTTGTTTGTTTCCCATAATGACATTCTCCGATATTCTGTAACATTCTATTTTAATTTTTTACTCATTATCGAAAAAAGTAAAGCGTTTGCGAGCAGAGGGCGAAAGCTTACGCTCGGCTGCGTTGAGCAGGCGTGAAGTAAGCTGTAGACCCGTTTAAGGCGAGCAAACAAGAGAGTGAGGTTTGCATACAAGTTTCTAAGACCGAATTTGCTAAAATGTATAGTATATTTTCTTTTAGCGGTAGTTTGGTCGTTTCTAAAGTTATGAATAGGCAAATAGAGCCTTATAGACTTTTTGAGTTAGTCGTTATTATTGAATTTGATAGTCGTTAATATTCTGATGTTAGCATTAAGATAAATTGCATTTGTTCATAATTTTGAATTTGAAGATACATTTTGTATGACGTAAGTTCTTCATCTTCGTTAATTGGTAAGTCAATTAAGGGTAATTCTTGTTTAATGATAGTTATATGTTCATCATAAACACCATCCTTATCATAATCTTCGGTATATACCTCAATATAGCCACTATGTTCATTGTTCAAACAGATTTCAATAACATAAAAATCGGATTTATGTGAGTTAAAGCGTTTTAAAATCTGGGGAATATGACTGATTATATTATCTACAACCCAATAAGCGTCTAACGAACGCTGAAAATCCATAACTCCATCAGTATAAAACAAATTATTGTTATAGGGTCTTTTGAAATATTGTGTAGTTCCATAATTACGGCTGTATATTTCAAGTACATTTTGGTATGTGAGCATTATTTTCCTCCATAAAAATCTGAATTTTATTTGATTTAATTTTTTATCATTTTTTGAAAAAGTAAATACTTTTATAGAAAAATATGTAGAAAACTTTTCTAAAAAGTGAAAAATTGCAAAAGAAAAGCCACGCACTAGGCGTGGCTATAGGTTAAGTTTAATAGAATTTTCGTTGAATTAACTTTCGAAAAGTTGATTTAAAAGTAACTTTAATCTTTTTATTGCTATCAATTTCAAACTTATTGATTATAAGTTCAAGAATTTTGCGTTTATTGGACAAATCTAATATATTAAAGATTTCTGCAAGATTCATTTTTAAGATATCTTGATATTTTGATTTCATGAATGCAATTTTATCTTCTGTAATCTTAATTTTATCTGGTAAATCCCGATATTTTTCTTCAATTTCAGAATATAAATCCTTAATAATATCTGTATCATCTGTGCCGTTATCTTCAATATATTTTTCAAGTATCAACTCTTCATTCTTTTTATTTGGAACTTTGCGTTTTAGAGCTTTTAACTGTTGATTTAAAGGATGAAGTTTTTCTTTAAATACTTCATCAATTAAATCTTTTGGAATTCGTTCAATTCTAATCAGTTTTAATCGTTCTAAAAGATATTCGGTAATTTTTACTTCATTAACATAGCAATAACAATTTTTCATATCATCAAAAGCTTTGTAATAAATATATTTACCCTTTTTCAGTTCTCCACTCATAACAGAGCCGTTATCTTTATATGAGATTAGTTTTGAATACAAAAATTCATGGAAATTTTCATTCTTTGATGAAGGTTTTTCCATAACTTTTTGAACTTCTTTAAATAATTCATCATCAATAAGGGCTTTATGTTTTCCTTTGATAACTTCATTATGCTCAGGAAAATAATATTTTCCAGTATAAAATAGGCTTTTGAGCATACTTGCAAGTGTTGCACGTGGTATTTTCACTACATTTGACTTGTAAATATAACCCATTTCGTACAACTTATCCGGTAAAGTCTTTAATGAATACATTCCTGTAGCGTATAACTTAAAGGCTTGTTTAACAAACAGGGCTTCTTTCGGTTTAACAATAATTCGACCTTTGAATTTACCATAACCGTAATTAAGTCTGCTTGGTCTAACTCCTGTTAAAGCTTTTTCAAGTAATCCACGTTTACGAATTTCGTTCATGTGGTTCACTTCAAATTCTGCAGCTGCAATAAGTATGCTTGTTAAAAACTTCTCATGTGCTTTAAACGGTTTTTCAATCATAATATTTTCTTTAACGAAGACAATTTTTGTGTCAAATTCATCAACAAGAACCCTAATCGGGTAAAAATCATTTTGATTTCTGGTTAAACGATTAAGACAAAAAGAAATAATTACATCTGCACGATCTTTGGATTGTTGTTTTGCTATCATTTCGTAAAAAACAGGTCTATTGTACGGTGTCATACCGCTTTTATTTTCATAATATATGTTCCTGACAAGTATTCCGTGTTCTTTGCAGTATTTACGGCATTCTTTTTCTTGGGTTTCTTTTGACATACCGTTTTCTTGCGGTTTACTTGATAATCTGATATAGATGTCTGCATAAATTGCTTTAAGGAGTTTCTTCATTATTAATCTCCTCATCTTCCGCTGTTTTAGGTACTCTATTAAGGATATCAAGCAAAGTTTCATTTTCTGAAATATCTATTTTGATAGCTTTGCCAATAGGTTTCATATCAGTTGCTTTTAAACTGATTACTCTTTTATCATTTGCAAGTTTTAATTTGATTTTAGCAGGATTGAGTTTGTTGTTTTCATGAATACTGTTGTAAATATCACAGTATTTTGTAAGATTAATCCGTAAATACTTACCTCTAGTAATTACAAAATCTCTGCCATGTATCAGTTCTTTTTTGTTGAACAAACTATAAACATCTGATAAAAATACATCACCGTATGAAAGTTCTGTATTTATGTATTGTTCAAAGTAATCAAGATAATTCTTGACTAAATTTTCAGTATTGAGGACCTCTTTTTTGAGAATATCGTTGATTACAGTCCAAATAGCCATTCCGATTGCTACGTTATTGCAAACTCTGGCATAATCACAATAGATTTGAGCTATTCTATATTGTTCACGATATAAATCAAGAATTTTATCACGATAAAACAAAATTTTTGGTAGAAAGCAGGAGAGTTTTTCCAGTGATTCTTTTGAATGGTATTCAAAATTACTTAAATCAAATTGACCACGTCGCAAATTAACCGGAATACACCTTGAAAAGTTTGCAAAAGTCATATCTTCAAAAAAGTGATTTGTACCGATACAAAAACTTGTATTTATTTCAGTAACAATTTCTTTATTATCTTTTGAAGATTTCTTTCGTGGGTTAGCTGAAAAACTATCTTTGCCTAAATCTTCTATGTAATGAATTTTGAAACGGTCAATTTCTTCAAAAAACACAAGAAAATTATTTAGTTTTTCAAGTTGAGCTCTCAAGCTAACTCCGGTTGATGTCCCGCTTGTCAAAGCTGTCATATTAGTTATGCCGTAAAAAGCAGCTAATATATGTAAAATGGTTGATTTACCCGCATTTGATTCGCCATAAAGTATAATGTATGGAAAGCCTTGAGCGTTTGAAATAAAAAGATCAAAGAAACAACAGGCAAAGCCGACAGCTATTGCCATAAGAACAGGTGCGTCAAAAACTTTGATTATTGTTTCTACAAATTCTTCAAGTATTATTTCAGGATTTTCACATTCAAAAAGTTTTGGAATTATGCCATTTGCAGGGAGAATTTGGAGTATTTCTTCTTCGTTAAGATATAAATCATCAGGAAATTTTGGATAATCTTCAATAGATTTTGTATCAAGTAAAATTTTCTTATTCCCCATAATGTAACAATTTTCTCGTGGCTGATAACCGAAATTTGTATAAATTACAGTAGATTTAATGTCTTTGTATAACATTTGCATAAGCAATAAATATTTTTTCTTATTAAAATCCTCATATAAACCGATAATTCTATTGTGAATAACCTTAAAAAAGGTTCTATAATCAATCTCATCTCCGCCTTGGATAATTTTAATGTAACGGTTATGTGATTCATGCTCTTTGGTTAGTCATAAAGCCAATTTTTCAGTAATTTTGTAAGAATTTTTTGTGTTAGAAATTTCTTTTAAGGTAACTAAACCATTAAGTGAATAATTTGAAATTTTAGCCGATTGCAACACGTTATTTTTGTCTGTATAACAGTATATCATACTGTTGTTTTCGTTTTTAATTTCTTTTGTCATTTTTAATCCTTTCTGTAAAAAAGAGGAGCATTTAACTCCTCTTTAGTAATTAAAATGTTTATCATTCAAAGGCTCAGGTAAATCCTGAGCCTTTTTGAGAATATTATTCTCATTATTTTACTACGCTAATATTAAAACATATCATATCATCACTTGAAATTTCTGTTCCAATATAACACAGTACTAATTGATTATAGTTTGTTAATTTGGTGCTAAAGAACATATTTTCATACTTTAAGTCAATCTGTAAAGTGTTGAATATACCTGCAATTTTTTCAAATTCTTGAGGTAATTCAATTTCAAAAATATTTTCTTTAAGTTCATCTACAGTGAGACCGTTTATTATAGTACCGATATAAAAATCAATTAATAGTTCTATATCTTTAATATCTAAACAGTCAGGTATATTAAACTTGTTTTGTTCAAGGTTAATAAGCCCTTTTTTTACTAACTGTAGTTCTACACCATCTGTGTTTCTCAATTTCTTGAGACTTTGAATACTATAACCTGTACTCATTGCGTAGTTGTCTATTACATTAAAATTATTAAGTAAAAATTTTTTCATTTTTTATTTCCTTTTTTATACTTTACATGCTTCAGTATATTTTGTGTTACAATTCTTATAGTGCATGTTCTATAAGTGCATGGTGAGAGTTTACTCTCGAGAGGTTAAACAGCAAAAATCGCCTGAAAAATGATTTTAATAAGCTGTTTAATCTCTTGTTTTTCTTGAAAACTTAAGTTTGTTTTTGATTTGATTTCTCAACTTGTATTAATCTTTGTTGTAGTTTTCATTTGAGACTACCTTTTCCTTTCTGCCTGTATTTGCTACGCTCCAAAGCAGTAACAGGCTTAACTGATTTTATTTTGAATATTCAATTTTCAATGTGCTGTGCTTTTATTAAACATCATTTTTTAATAACTTCCTATTTAATTTTACAAATCCATATAAATCCTTGTTATTATGAAAAATTTTCAGTATTTTTTATGGTTTAGCAAAAATTATTAATTTTCGGTTTTATATAATATGTAGCAATAAGGTGCAAGATGAAAAAATATTTATATTCTAAAAAGGATTGCCAACATCCTAAATGGCACAAAAATGGTAATAATCAATATATATGTCCATATTGTGGAAAAACAACAACATTTAGTGCAAATAAAATCTACAAAACTTTAAAAAAAGTTGTTGATTTAATAAACGGTGAAAATTCAAAATTCGTTATAGATAATTACATTATAAGAAATGATACTGAAGTTGAAGTAGAACACTGTCCTTTTATAGAGGTAAAACCTAATAAATTAACATGGAAACAATTTGAGCAACAAAAAGAAAAACTACTAAAAACCTTAAACAATTCTATTTTTGTCCTGTATTTGGATGAAATTTCAAATACAGAAGCACAATTAGGTATATACGAAATTTTACAAGATATATGATGAATATTATTATAAAATCACCAGAAATAGAAATATTTAGGACAAAAGGGATTATTAGTTTCGCTGATACTTTCGCAAGCAGAAAACAATTTTTTAAAGCCCTTGAACCTCAGATTGACAAGATAATACAGACTTCTTTTGCAGAAATTATTACAATTCTTCCAAAATATTCTATTAAAAATTTTAAAGAATATCTAATAGATAATGCTGTTGTTATATCGTTGAATAATTTTTCTATCAATATTTCAGACTTTAAAAAAGTTGAATCTAAAACTTGTATATTACAAATAAATAATGATATGCAAACAATACTAAATATTTTTAGAGAAAATGAAATAATCCCAATAGAAAAAGAGTTTTTTAGCCAAATATCAAGAACTATTAAGCTTAATCAAAATAACGATATTGAGACAATAAAAACAATCGCAGTATTAAAAACCAAAACCCAAGATATAATAATTCAATTGCAATATCGAAATAATGATTTCAGTATTCAAGAAGGGATTAAAATTAATAGTTATGACAATAGAAAATTAACGGCATTTATTCATCCTATATTTATTAAACGAATAATTGTAAATAAGCATAAATATAGTTACCATAACCTATTTAAGGAATATTTTACTTCAAAGTATGAAATAGAAAAATACTTCACAGAAAAAGAAAAGATAAAATGTAGAAATTTAAGAATTAATTATTCACCTCAATGTATGCCAATTCAATCTTTATATATAGCTCAGCATTGTATTGATATTGAAGATTTAGAAAAAAATCAATAAAAATAACAAATTATTTAAGAGATTTTTAAACTCAGCCCCGAATTAGGTTTCATAAAATCAAGCTCGGTTTTATCGGAAAATAATATCCTATAATCTCGTAATGTATGAAGTAAGTATTTTAAAGTTGAAAGTGTAGAAAAACTTCTATTAATTTGCTGTTTTGACTCTTGTCTTTCGTAGACGGAATTTTTAGCCCTGTATATCTTAACCGATTTTTCTTCATCTATTGCACGAACAAGTATTGCCCGTGAATAATAACGGTTAAAATCAGAAAAAGTAACCATTTCCCTTATGTTTGATGGGATTTTTCGACCATTTTTATCTTTATCTTTGAAAAAGTTTTGACTTAATTCTTTTTGTAGACTTTCTACAGTTCCTCTTTCAAAGGTTTTTCGTAAAAATTTTTTATATGCTGGTACAAAATCCGGTTTTATTGATACCGGAATATAAAATAATCCGTTTTGTAAATCCTGTTCTAATTCGCTTATCATGTTTAATCGGGTTGTATTATCAAGGTTTGGAAAGTAGTACATACATGCTCCTTAAAAATCTGTTATTTAATAATTTAAGGAGATTTAGCATCTAAAGATTAATTTTAAACTCTTTCCAGTCTTTTACAGGATCTTCTGAGAATTGAATTCCATCTTCTAAGGCTGCAAAGTGCTGTTTACCGCAGTGGATTTTGAGTCTTTCCGGTGTTCTTAAGTCAAATAGGCTTGTTGTTCCTTTTGATTCAAGGACAAAGAATAATTTCTGTTCACCATTTTTTTCTAAGAATACTGCCCAGTCAGGGTTGTAGCTTCCGATTGGAGTTTCTATTTTAAATCTTTGCGGTATTTTAAAGAACATTTTCACATCCGGATCTTCATCAAGTGATTTAGCAAATCTACTTTCCACACCGCTATCGTAAATCAGATAATCATAAACACTGTGTTCAACCTGAACGGCATTTCGGTCAAGGTTTGCAAGAAGTTCGGAGCTATCAAAAATCTCTTGAACATAATATTCTTCGCCTGCAAGTTTAACGTATTTTATTCCGTCTATCGCCAGACTATGACGATTGTGTAAAATAATCTCTAATGCTTTTTCATAGAATAATTGCGGATTATTCATAAAATCCTGCTCACGACCGCTTTGTTTTAAAATCTGTATGATTGTTGAATGTTTTAAAAGAGTTTCAGATGCAATCAAACGCAAAATATCAGGCACATAACTATAAGTGTTTTCTAAATCTGTAGTTTGTGTGTGCTTTTCGGTTGAATATATTCCTGCATTCTCAATTTCAATTTCAGCAGTTGAAATTAATAATTTTGCTTTTGGAATTGGCGGCATTTCCTGTAATTCTTTTACACAATTTTTAATTAGAGTTTCTGTGTCAATATTGACCCTGTATGTTGTTTTTTGTTTGATTTTGTCCCACAGCTCTTTGAATTCCTGAGATAAAATTGCCTGTTTTTTAAGCCGTACCGTAACTTCTTTGTTTGCATCACGAATAACAGGGCGGTTGTCAGCTTTTTCTATAGCCTGCATAATAGCTCTTTGAGCGGCTTTAGAATATCTTTCGTGTAAATCAAGTTTGCCGGCTTTTAGCTGGGCTTTCATTGTATCCTTGATTTTGCCCTCTTTGGTTATAAGTTTCTTTTCTTTCAAATCTTCAATAATTTCTGTTGCCTGCTCATGTGAAAAAGTACGTTCTTCGATGCGTTTTTCAACGCATTTTATTTCTTTTATTTTTTCATAAGTTACAGGTTCAGCCTGTTGAATAATCCTTTTAACTTCTTGTTTCAATGGCTCTGCGATTTTTGGAAGTTCAATTTCCTCAACGTCTACGTTCTCTTTGACATTGCCTTGATTATCCAAAACACCCTCGACCATAAGTTTTCCGAAAATATCTATAGCATCAGCTTCGTCCATCTGGTGCTGAATTTCAACTTCTTCTTCATAAGTTAAATCCATCAAAGCACTAAGCTGAAGAACACCGAATTTCATTCCTGTTTCATGTTCAATTTCTTTTTGCAGCTTGTCGGCAAATTCTGCAAAACTCTCGTTTGCCATAACGTGAAGTACGTTTATATTTCTATCTTCAATACGTTCGCCGTCTTGATTTACACAGAGTCTTAAACCTCGCCCGACCTTTTGCCTGCAAGTAAATGTTGATTTCTGCTCAATCAATGTGCAAACCTGAAACACATTCGGGTTGTCCCAGCCCTCTTTTAAGGCTGAGTGCGAGAAGATAAATCTTAGCGGACAATCAAAAGATAAAAGCCATTCTTTATCTCTCATAATTGTGTTGTAGGTGTCGTCATCTGCAAGAGTGTCGCCTTTTGTGTTTTTGTAAATTCCTTTTTTATCCTGTGAAAAATAACCGTTATGACAGCGTTCCACATCTGTGTCAAAGTATGTTTTTAAGGGGGCATATTTTTCTTTGCTCATAAGTTCGTTGTAACATTCTTCAAACATCTGAGCGTATATGCCTTTTTCACCTGTTTCTGTGCGGTATTTTTTAACTTCATCTATAAAAAATAGCGATAGAACTTTTATACCTTTTTCAAAGTAGCGGAGTTCCTTATTTAGGTGGGCTTCGATTGTTTTATATATCTGTGTGCGTTTGATTATGTTTTCATCCACACCACCAATGGTTTTTCCTAACTGCAAAACTTCCGAATTAGAAAACTCTATGCATTCAGATCCTTTTGTACAGTCTATGCCTGCAATAACATAATCTTCGTATAGTTCACGTTTGCCTGAAAGCAAGAATAAGTTATCATTAGGTTTTACGGTAATTGTTTTTCGCTCAACTTTACCTGATTTTCCTTGTATATCTATTGCAATTTTTGCACTAAAGCCATTGTCGTTTGATACTGATTTTAAGTAAATGTAAGGTTTGTTAAAATCATTTGCAACCGAGCTTGATGACACGCAAATTTGTTTTACCAGCCCCATTTGATAAGCATCAACGGGGGTTAAGCGATATAAAAGATTAATTTTTTCTCTGTGGGTAGCAGAATATCTCAAAACTACAAGCGGTTTTAATGATTGTATCGCTTCTTTTGCTTTTGAAGTATTGTCAACCGATTGCGGCTCGTCAATGATTACAACCGGATTCGTGTCCTGAATATATCTCATTGCAGTTTCGCCGTTGAGCTTGTCCTGCTCCTGATTGATAATATTTTCAGCTTTCTTGAAAGCATCGATGTTTATAATCATTATTTCAATGTTGCTTGATGTTGCAAACTGGCGGACATCTGAAAGTTTAGCCGAATTGTAAATAAAATACCTATATGGAATTCCGTCATAAAGATTTTTGAAGTGTTCTTCCGTAACCTGCAAAGATTTGAAAACGCCCTCACGGATAGCAACGGAGGGAACTACAATGATAAATTTTGAAAAACCGTAGCGTTTGTTTAATTCAAGAATTGTTTTTGTGTAAACGTAAGTTTTTCCGGTACCGGTTTCCATTTCTATAGAAAACTGGCGGCTGTCGTAGTCGCGGGATAGCGGGAGTTTATGACGTCTTTGGATAGAATGCATATTTGAAAGCAGTGTATCATTGTCGATTTCAAGTTTATTGCCAATGCCGAAATCGTTGTGTAATAAACGCATTTGAGCTGAATTGTCATCAACTGAGAAAGTTGTAGTTGATTTTTCCTGCCCTGCAAATAAATCTGCTACAGCGTTGACCGCATCTGTTTGAAATTCTTGATGTTTAAACTTTAGTTTCAATTCTACTTCCTTTTATCCTTAATTTGTTTTGTTTTCTGTGTTTTAGGCAAGAAATTTTCACCTGTTACGACTTTTTGTCCTGTGCGTTCTTCAAAATCTTCTTTTGCCCTTTTGGCAATATTACCACCAACTTTAGCTGCTTTTGAATTCTCTTTCATGCCTGTTGCCTGAGTATTTTCTGCGACCTGTCTTGTTGAAAGCTCTGCAAGTGCGGTGAACAACAACTCAGCTTCTGACATATGATCACGCAAATTTTGGGATTTCAAACCTTTTAATTCTTTGTGGTCTTTAATATTCAAGCCCGTCCATTCTTTATGAATGATGTTTGTCAAAATAGCGTATTCACTTGGTTGTTCCACCCCGTGTTCACTCCAGTAATCAGTTAGTTTTCCTCTTGTTTCCTGTCCTGAAATTCTTTGATGTATCCATTTATCTGAACGACCTTGCTGTTTGTAAGTTTCTCTGGCTCTATCTATAGCAGTTGACGGGTCTGACATCTCTTTCATACGTTCATAACCGACTTTCGCCAGCCATTGCTTTATTGGTTCAGCCTTTTTAGACGGTATGGATTGAATAATACGCATTAGAGTTTCTACATCTGCGCAATCAGTTTGCCTATTTTTGCCATCAGGTGCTATCAATTTCAACTGTACGATTTTTTCGTACAGTTGACTAAAACCCTCTTCTTCACTGAGTTTTGTCTTCAAATCGCTCCAGTAACGACGAGGATTTTTACTTTCAGTTAATATAGATATAATATCTATTATTGAGAAATACCATTTTTCATTTTGTTCATCATATGATGAGCGAATATTGCTTTGTTCAAATATTTTAATTTCATTTTTCATAATAAATTCCTTACAAAAGTTTCATCTCAATGTTTTTGTCTTTCAGGATGTAGTGAGCGTTTGAAAGTGCAGTATCATCTTTGAAGGCTTGTTCAGAAGATACGATTTTTGCCGGCAGATATTCACACATAGCTTCTATATCTTCAGGAGTAATTCCGTCCTTGCCGTAGTCAAGGCAAACAAGTACAAGGCAATCTTCCCCTATTGAATACGCTTTTTTGTCGTTAATTTCTATCGGGATAACTTTGTAATCAAGCGGAACACCGAGTTTCAGCATGACTTCGTATACAACATCCAATTCTGTGCGGTCTGACTTGACTGAATTTTCTATCGCATCAAGTCTTTGGAATAATGCTCCTGCATTTTCAAGCGGGGAACTGTCCCATTTTGCAAGGTTTGAAGTGTCAAGTTTGAAGACTTTGAAACCAACATCTAACGGCAATTTATCCTGTAAGGAAAGCTGACCGCTATTCTCTGTAAGTTTTTTGCCGGTACGGCGAATGCGTTCTTTTCCGATTTCACAAATGTTTTTGTAGCCGGCTTTGAATGCTTCGGATTTTTCGTCACATAGTTCAGGTAACTGAACACAAATAAATTGGCGGTTTCCGCCGTCTTCGGCGTTCAATTGCATAACCGCATGGGCGGTTGTTGCTGAACCGCTGAAAAAGTCGAGGACGATGTCTCCATTAGATAACCCAATATCTGCTAAAATTTTAATCAAGGCTGTTGGTTTTGGGTGGTCGAAATATTTTCCATCAAGTAAATTTACAACTTCGGATGTCGCAGAGGCACTAGTTATATTTTGAATAATATTTTTATATTTACTTAATTTTTCATTATCACCAGTAAGTCTATTTTTGGAAAAGAACATATATTTACCGCTATTCTGTTGTTCTAATATAAGTTCTTGTTCATTTTCTTCTATGAATTTATTTATACCCCAACGCCAACATCCAATCAGACCATTAGTGTTTCTTAATGGTGGAACAACTTTTATCCAATCCTCTCCCAATTTATTTTCTTGCGGTAATACCCACAGACCATTTGAACCTTTGTATTTTTCATCAATACAACGTTTTTCTCCAGTTTGTTTGTTGACATAAATTGAGTAAACAAGATTTGGACGGGTTTCAATATTAAATTTGCTATTATTGTTAAATAAAGGGTCTCCCTTTTTATAATAAGAAATTTCGTCTTTTAGATTGTATTCTTTTAATAGATGTTCCCCTGACTCACGCTTATAATTTATTGCAAGGTTGTCCAACGACTTTGCATACATCAGTATAAAATCATTTGTATTAGAAATATATTTATCTATACTTCTGCCACGCTCATTATTTATCCATATAAATTCGGAAACAAAATTCTCTTCCCCGAACACTTCATCACAAAGCTTTCTCAAGTTATGTACTTCGTTATCATCAATCGAAATAAATATTACTCCGTCATCACGCAAGAGGTTTGCTGCAAGACGTAATCTCGGATACATCATATTCAGCCAGTTTGTGTGAAATCTTCCCATTGTTTCAGGGTTTGACTTTGTGGTCTGCTGCGTTACTTCTTTATACTTAGCCATCGGGTCTGCAAAGTCATCCTCATAAACAAAGTCATTGCCTGTATTATACGGCGGGTCGATATATATCATCTTAATTTTGTTGTAATATGACGACTGCAAAAGTTTCAGAACTTCAAGGTTGTCACCCTCAATATAGATATTGTTTGTTGTATCAAAATTTACACTTTCTTCCGGGCAAGGTCTGAGTGTACCTGTTGAGCGTTTACCTGCAATACGATAACATTCGGATTTTCCTTTCCACTCAAACTTGTATTTCTCAAAATCGTTGTCGTCATATTGACCAAACAACGCTAAAAGTTTGCTAATATCAAGTTTCCCTTCTGAAAAACACTGCGGAAAGACCGCTCTCAACTTTTCCAAATCCGCTTTTTCAATATCCATGCTCTGTGACGATACTTTTTCTATTTCTACCATATAACTTCCTATTTTTAATTTCCCCGTTTGAATTTATCTTACCACAAAAATCACCATTGAGGCTTTATACAATATCGGGTGTTCGGGTCGTCCAAAACAAGCTCCTCAAGTACCGGATTCTCGATTACCGATTCCTCCTGTTTTGTCTTTTGTGTATTGAAAATCTGAACTTTGAAATTCGGACTTATAAGAACTCTAAAATTATACTTATTTGTTAATTCGGCGATTTCTTTTTCTGTTTCAACGTCAATCTGTGCTTTATCATAGAACAGTTTTTCTTCACGCTGCAACAACTCTTTTTCTAAAACCTTGATTCGCTTGATGATTTTGAGTTCCTCAAGTTTATTCGGAGCAGTCGTATTTTTTAACTCTTTAATCTCTGTTTTAATGTCGTTCAAATCCGTTTCAAGCTGCGTTTTCTTCCTGCCTGCAAGAAGTTTTAACTTTTCAATCTCAAAAGCGAATGAGCCCTCTTTGTTTTCAATATATTCCTTTATTATATCTTCTTTGGATATTCTATCATCTAAATTCCCGGCACCTGCAAAATCTTCTAACAGCTTGCCGTATTTAATTTTATCCAGTGCTGTACGCTCTTCACTATCGCTGACAGGCAGTTTCAAAAGTTCCCGACAGCGTTTATCCGAAAGCTCTTCACCTGATTTTGTATGACCTGTCAAAATATATTTAGTTGAAGAAACATCCTTAGATCTTATCGTTGCATAATAAAATCCAATCTCACAAGGCTCGATTTCAGAATCTACATACAACTTCGCTTCGGGCATATTATTTGTATCAATATCACCCAAAATTCCTTTTGCAAACAGCGAGGTTAAGGTAATTCGTCCACGTTCAGGTTTGAAATCTTTTGCGATGCCGTATGTTTTATACCCTTCATAATTTCTTCTTCGCCCGTTATCGTTGTATGAAAACAAATATGGTCGTCTGTAACCCTCAATTAGTTTCAATGTCTTATTTTCATCATCTATTTCATACCAGTCGGGTTTAATTTCTGTGAAATAAAATTTCACAATTTCCCACAAATCTTTATTTATCTCGTCAACCTTTTCTTCTATATATTCAGGTGTAACTGCAACCTTATCCGAAATAGATTTTGTAAAAGTCGTAAACAAAATATCTTCTGAATTTTCTACAAGCTGTTCGTTTTCCTGACGGTGGGTTGAAAGGTTTTCTTTGAAAGATTTGGCAACCTCATCTCTGTGCCTGAACTCATGCAAAACTTCTTTAATCTTTGTATCGAAATTCCCGACAATATCTTCTGACATTCCAAATGTCGAATTAAACTGCAAAGTCCGTTTATTAATAAGTTCAAGACATCTGACATCTGTAAAATTATCTTTGCTCAGAAGATTTACCACAAGAACATCTGAATTTTGACCTTGTCTGTGGCACCTGCAAATTCTTTGTTCCATAATAATAGAGTTATACGGCACATCATAATTAACCTCAACCGGACAAAATTCCAAATCAAGTCCTTTAGCTGCCAAATCCGTTGCAACAAGAATTTGTACCTCATCGTCATATCTGAATTTTTCTAAAGTGTCATTATCCTTGTATTTCAGGACATTAAAATTCTCCTTATACAAAATTCTTGTAAGAACATCCAGAGTAGTGTTATTCCCAACAAAAATAACAGCCTTCTGGTTAACTTTCATTGCTTTCCGGTGTTTGAAAGTTGTTTTCAAAATTTTCACTAACTGCAAGGCTTTTGAATTTACAGGAATACTCTTTGCCAGTTCCTGCATTTGTAAAAGTAACGCCTTTTCAATTCCGTATGCTCTCTGTATCGGAGCGTTCAGTAAATTTACAAAAGCCTGAATCGAAGATGAAATCGTCTTAAAAAACAACAAATTTAAGTTGTAATTATCTATTTCAGGATAAGCGACTTTGTTTTCCGTTGAGATATACATTGAAATAAGTTTATACAGCTCTTTTTCTTCCTTAATCAAAGGATAATCCACAGTTATAGGGATTCTTCGGCTGAAGTTCACATAATCAGTTGTTTGAGCTTTCAGCGTTCTGAAACAAAATTGAGAAACCCACCCCGCAAGTTCTGGATAGTTGTCGGGTTTTCTAAAATAACGCTTGTAAAACCAATTGATATCAGGCAAAACGCTTTCATCAATAAAATGGATAAGCCCATAAATATCTCTTATATCTTTTTTATCGGGGTAGGGGTTAAAAGAAGTTTGAACGCTTCCCGAACTGCATTTTTCAAGGTAATTACAGATTCTTTTTCGTAGTTTATAAGAGCATCGGCTTCATCAAAAATTACTAAATCCCAATCACGTTCTTTGATTTTATCTGCACGTTTTACAGCGTTCTCGTAAGTTGTTATGACAAGACCGTCTTCATCAGGGATACTTTTTGAATTATTCCAAAAAACATACGGGAGTGTGAAATCGGTTTTAAGTTTGCGAAACCATTGAGCCAGAAGATTATCCGGCAAAATAACGAGGATATTTTCTTTGCCCTCATACCATTTTTGACCTGCAACAAGCAGAGCCTCGTAGGTTTTACCTAAACTTGCTTCGTCACATAAAATACAGCCTTTCAAAAAGTCTGACCTTAGTGCAAATCGTGCCGCTGCAATCTGATAAGGATAAATTTTTGCAGCAGATGATGCATAAACAGGAATTAAACTTTTGTCGTCCACAAAGCTTTCAAGACGTTTCGCCTCAATACAAGCCAAAAATTGTGATGTTATATTCTTTCTTAATTCCGACATATTTTACTCGATTTTAGCGTAAAGTATTTCATTATTTGATTCTATAAATACCTGCTCCTGACGTAAGTTTGTATAAATCATTAATTGAAATACCTAATTCAATAGCAATTTTTCTTTTTGTTATGTTATCTTGTTCTAAGTTATTAAATACTTTAGTAAAAATTTGAGAAGTCTCTTTTGGTATAGAGAATGGTTCATTTTTATTATAACAATTTTTATTAATATCAATAACAAGAGTCCTATGTTGCCATTCTGTTATTAAATTAAGAGCTCTTAATCTGTAAACAACAGCAGATAAAGATACTAACCAATAATGTTTTATTTTTATAAGATTATTTAATATTGGCAGGTTTGGGGCTTGAGCAATCATACTTGCTTCCGGCATGAGAAAAGCTGAAGCAAATCTATTAGCCTCTTTTTCGGCTTCTCTACTTCTTGGAATTCCATGTTTATGTAAAACTAGATGCCCCAATTCATGTGCAGCATCAAATCTACTACGTTCTGAAGATTTAAATGTATTTAACAAAATAAATGGAGTACCGTTGTTCCATATAGAAAAAGCATCGACATTTTGATAATCTTCTGCGATAAAATATATCCTTATTCCTTTAGATTCTAAAAGATGAACCATATTACTAATAGGTTTTTCGCCGAGCAACCATAGTTGTCTTAAATATGTTGCTGCAGATTCAGGAGTTTGATTTCTTAAATCAGGTAAATTATGTTGGGGTAATTGAAAATATTGCTCAATCCAATCATTTACCTCAAAAGCTAAAACTCCAGAGGCTAAAGCTGAATCTCGCTGAGAGGCTGTCATTTTTGTCAGAGCTCTGAAACTTGCACTTTCAGAAGAAATAAAGTCGATTTTATTTTTAGAAAAGAAAGACAATGGGAACTCTAGTACTTTTGCGATATTCTCAAGAGTTTTTTCGCTTGGTGTTTCGTTTATAACTTCACTTTCAAAATTACTAATAGATTGAGGTGTTAAATTTATCAATTCTGCTAGTTGTTTCTTAGTAAGACCTCTTTTTCGTCTTGCAAGAACTAATCTTGTTGGTGTGAACATAAATTAACCTTCATTAAATTTCCTTATTACTGGAATATCAATATCATCCTCAACAATAGGAACTGAAATTGTAGGTGGGTTATTTAAATCAAATGGTTTAATAATAATTCTTTTTTCCCAAGCAACAATTTTTCCTTTTTTTATTAGTGATGGTTTAGACAGTTCCATTCTTAATTCTTTATTGTTGTTATAATATAATAAAATATAAGTCTCAACATTGTCATCCTCTACCTGATTGGGATATCCATTGAATAATGAGCCTTGTATAGATTTTTCAATTAATTGTATTGTACGAATACCCTTAGAATTTTTATTACTTGGTGTTTGATTTAAGTTTCCTGTAGCTGCATTTCCGGAAGAAGGTAATATACGAATTTTTTTGTCAGCAGAAATAATTCCTTCTAATCCATTTTCCTGAAATTTTACCCAATATTGTCCGCAACAAAATTCTCTAAAGGCTTTGACAGTATTGTCCCATTGAATAAAACCAGGTCCACCTTTAGTATTATAGTCTGTACAGTTTGCACGAGATAGTACCCCCATTAAGCTTGCTTGTGTTAATTGTTCGGATGTGAGATTTAATTGTTTTAATTCTTGAAGAGCTTCCATTTCTGTTAAAATTGTGGTATTATTATTTTGACATTTATACATATAAATTCTCCTTTACTTATAGATTTAATACCACATATGAGGTTAAAAAACAATAAGTAAAGCTAGATTTTTTATATTTCTTAATAATTGTTGAGCTACATTGAACAAACGGATATATTATGTCTGATATAATTTCGGTATTTTTAAATTTTGATAAACAAGCACCTGCATTGTATTTACAAGTTGGTGCAACTATTTTAATTGGATTGTTAGCGTGGCTCGCTGCAAGAGGTCAAAATGCAATAGCAGAAAAAGCTGCGAGAAAAGAGTTATTTAAACTAAGATACGAAAATATTTATCAAAAAACTAACAACATGTTTTTAACTACGATTAAGTTAACAGAAAAATATGGAACAATAAGGCACTCCAAGCCTAAAAATAAAAGAGCAGAGAAATTTGCTGAAATTCAAGAGAGATATGAAACTATTAAAAAAGATTTTTTTACTAAAATTGAACAAAACAAATTTTTGATAAAACCTAGAGATTATGATAAGTTGTACTCTTTTTGTGAAAATTATTTGTCAGAAGTTGGAGATTACATATATGGTAGAAAAGAGAATGAAATTTGTTCAAATTATGACGTAGTAACCTGTTTTAATCAGCACTATATAGCAATTCCCAAAATTTTATATTCATACTTATATTATGAAAATGAAAGTAAGTTATCATTTTATTTATATAAAATCCAAAAATATCTTAAAAACCATTTAAGTGAATTTTTTCTGGATTATTTCCCTTCTTTCTGCAAAATAATTGGAGAGATTTTGTTTTTTATTTTGTTATTAGGAGGTATATTATTTACTATTTTAGAAGCATTTAAGGAATTATTAAAAGCTGATATAGAAAAAACAAATGGTAAATTTTCAATGAAGTTCAAATGTAAATCGGTTGCTCTTAAACGAAACCGCCCTTGGCCTCTGTAATATGTTGATTTTGGAATAATGTTAGTTTTACAATGATAATATTTTATACAGATTAAGCTGAAAATGTTTTAGGAAAATTATATCCTGATAACTGCAAATATTTTTTGTAATTTGAAATCTGGTCAAGATATAGACTATGCCACGTTTTTAGAAAGTGAGAGTTTCAAGTCATATGTGAACCTCCACCATTTCAAACAAATAGAACCATTAGAAACAGCATCTTCGGGTGC
>ULUV01044627.1_pt1 | contig 18638 bp, 18 predicted proteins | sample 1958921 | NCBI WGS metagenome assembly ULUV01 (sample SAMEA4835772, study PRJEB28245) | human gut metagenome | biome: gut microbiome; material: fecal sample | place: Denmark | collected 2008
CCGGTTGCTTTAGAAGACAGCTTGTCATCTGTTATTACGCGTAATTTAATGTGGGTGTATACACAGCGGCCTTGGCTTACAACAATAACGGAGCAGGACATATCTAACGCAGAAGGAATTCGTGCGGATATAAAATCGCCTCCTGTAAAGGAGAATATAAAGATAACGCCTGCTGATAATAAAATAGATTTGGGGCTTGATGATGCTACAATAAATGTAGTTACTCGTAAACCGAATTTTTGGTCTTTCGGCGGTTCTTTCTCTTTACAGTTCTCGCAAAGCTATATTTCCGACAATTGGTATCAAGGTGGTAATAGTAACCATTCTTTCTTGTCAACGGCTAATTTAAGAGCTAATTATAACAATAAGTCAAAGTTGATTTTTGAAAACTCTCTCGAATTACGCTTAGGATTCCTTGAATACAAGGATGATAAGAAGCATAGATATCGCACGAACGACGATAAAATTTTTATGTCGAACAAATTAGGTTTGCAAGCGTTTAAAAATTGGTATTATACATTCTTACTACAGACACAGACGCAATTTTACCCGAATTACAGCGCAAACAGTGATTATGTAAATTCGGACTTTTTATCTCCGCTTACGTCTAATTTTTCAATAGGTATGGAGTATAAGCTTAATGTCAAGAATTTTAATTTGTCGGCAAATATTGGTGCTTTGTCGTATAACTTCAAGTATGTAGACAGGAATAATTTGCGAGGAAATTATGGGATTAGGGCACCTCATAGCTCTGATACGGAGTTTGGTTCTACTATAACGATTAATTATACGTGGAATATATTTAAAAATGTATCGCAAACCTGTCGTATATATTATTACACCAATTATGAACGTGTTCAGGTTGATATAGAGAACACAACAAAATTTTCGTTTAACAAGTATCTTAATACACAGTTGTATTTATATCCTCGTTTTGATGATACTTATTACAAGGACGGGAAATCTGAATTTTTCCAATTCAAAGAACTGTGGTCGCTTGCTTTTAATTACTCGTTCTAAGTGAGTGAAATTACTTTTCGTTTATAACATGCTACGGAAAAAGTTTGTATATATAGTTGTTGTATTTGTTTGTAGTATAATAGTCTTAGCTGACAAATATAAAGAAGATAATAAAAGCATTACAAGAAATGAAGTTGTAGCTTCTAATCGAAGCACAAATTTGAATCCATTTCCGGAGCAACAGTCAGTTAAGATTAAAGAAAATGTCGAGGATGTTGCAAACGAAGAAAATGAAAATATTAAAGGCTTAGAGATACCACTTGCACCAAAGAATACCCAAAGTTTGTTGTTGAAGCGTAAAGCATATACTGTTTCATTTAATAAGATGACAAATCAGCCGGACTGGGTTGCATGGTGTCTTACGGATGATGAACTGTCCGGCAAGGTGTCACGTAGTAAGGACTTTTACGAGGATCCGGATCTTCCATTAATGCACCGCGTTGTTTCAGAAGATTACAAAGGTTGTGGATACGACCGTGGCCATATGGCACCTGCTGCTGATATGAAATTCAGCGCACGTGCAATGCGTGAATGCTTTTATATGAGTAATATTTGTCCGCAGAACCATGAACTTAATGCAGGCGGATGGGAAAAGGTCGAAAGAGCATGCAGACGGTGGGCTGAAAAATACAAGAAGGTATATATAGTTTGTGGCCCAATATTTAGTGGAAAAAGTAAATCTATAGGTCGCGAACACATTATAATGGTACCGGATTCTTTTTTCAAATGTATTTATACAAAAGGGAAAAAAGGACATCAAGCTATAGCCTTTATTTTTAAAAACACATCGACAAAGCAAAACATTAATGAAGCGGTTGTTTGTGTTGACAAGGTTGAAAAAATAACGGGAATGGATTTCTTCTATATGCTTCCTGATGATATTGAATGCGAAATAGAACAAAGTTGTAGTCTCAAACAATGGCAGTAGCACGATGTTCTATTAGTAAGAACGACAAGGTGTAAAACAATATCTATCCGTATTAACTTATTCTTTCATTAGTTCTTTGTATTTTTGCTAACAATTAAAATTTAAGAGGATGTATACAGAAAAGGAATTAGTGGACAAACTTATAGACTTGTCTTTTGCAGAAGATATTGGTGATGGAGATCATACAACATTATGCTGTATTCCAGAAGAAGCTCGTGGAAAGTCCCGTATGATTATAAAAGAAGAAGGAATACTTGCCGGCGTAAAGATTGCGGAAGAAGTATTCAATAGATTTGATTCAACATTGAAAGTCGAAATTTTGATAAACGACGGAACAAAAGTCAAACCTGGAGATGTGGCAATGGTTGTTGAAGGCAGCGTAAGAAGCCTTTTGCAAACCGAACGTCTTATGCTAAATATAGTTCAACGAATGAGCGGAATAGCAACAATAACACATAAATATATGGAATTGTTGAAAGGAACAAAGGCTAAAGTTTTGGACACTCGTAAGACGACTCCCGGAATGAGGATACTTGAAAAGATGGCTGTTAAAATAGGAGGTGGCGAAAATCATCGAATAGGCTTATTCGATATGATCTTATTAAAAGATAATCATGTCGATTTTGCTGGCGGAATATCGAATGCGATTGATCGCTGCCACGAGTATTTAGAAGCCAAAAGTAAAGATTTGAAAATAGAAATAGAAGTTCGTTCTATAGATGAACTCAATCAAGTTCTCGAGCATGGTGGTGTTAACCGTATAATGTTAGACAATTTTTCTGTAGAAAGCACACGAATGGCTGTTGACTTGATAGGTGGAAAATACGAAATAGAGTCTAGCGGTGGTATAACTTTGGATACGATTAGAAGTTATGCAGAATGTGGAGTTGATTATATATCTGTAGGCGCACTGACACATTCTGTAAAGAGCTTGGATATTTCATTTAAAGCATGCTGAATAAAGCAATTAAACACGTAAGTATGAACTTAAATATCAATAAGAAAAAAATAATTCTTACCATATTATCCTTTTTCTTGTTTATACCGGTTTCGTATAGTTGTACAAATTTTATAGTTGGTAAAGACGCGTCATCCGATGGCTCGGTTATGATTACTTATGCTGCTGACGATTATGGTATGTATGGCTCGTTGTGGCATTTTTCTGCAGGTAAACATTCTGCAGATGAAATGCGCGAAGTTCGTTGCTGGGATACAAATGAGTATTTAGGCGAAATACCGGAGGCACCAATTACATATAATGTTGTAGGAAATATAAATGAACATCAGGTCGCAATAGGAGAAACTACATTCGGCGGAAGAGAGGAATTAGTAAACGAAAAAGGACTTTTAGATTACGGAAGTTTGATTTTCATAGCTTTGCAACGTTCTCGTACAGCCCGTGAAGCCATTGAAGTTATGACTTCGTTGGTTGAGAAATATGGCTATTGTAGCGAAGGCGAGAGTTTTTCTATAGCTGATAAGAACGAGGCCTGGATTTTAGAGATGATTGGTAAAGGGCCCGATGAAAAAGGTGCTGTATGGGTGGCTGTACGGATACCTGATGACTGCATAAGTGCGCATGCCAATCAAAGTAGAATACATAAGTTTGATCTCAAAGACAAGAAGAATGTAATGTATTCTAAAGATGTAATAAAGTTCGCACGAAAAAAAGGATATTTCAGCGGAAAAGACGAAGACTTTGATTTTGCAAACACATATTGTCCTGCAGATTTCAGCGGCTTGCGTTTTTGCGAAGCACGCGTTTGGAGTTTTTTTAATCACTGGTGTGACGGCATGAACAACTATTTGGACTATGCTTCAGGCAAAGATTTGAAAGCAGAACCGATGCCTTTATATATAAAGCCAAAGCGCAAACTTTCTGTTCACGATTTGATGAACTGTATGCGCGACCATTATGAGGGAACACCTTTTGATATTACCAACGATTTAGGAGCCGGAATGTACTGTTCTCCTTATCGTCCTACGCCTTTGACATGGGAATATAACGGCAAAGAATACTTCAACGAACGTCCTATTTCTACACAACAAAGCGCATTTGTTTTTGTTGCTCAAATGCGCTCCGATATGCCTGACGCAGTAGGTGGCATACTTTGGTTTGGAAATGATGATGCAAACATGGTTCCTTTTACGCCTATGTATTGCAGTATAACGCAAGTGCCACAGTGTTTTGCCCGCGAAACGGCGGACGCCGTTACTTTCTCGTGGAATTCTGCTTTTTGGGTAAGTAATTGGATATCAAACATGGTTTATCCACGTTATTCCATGATGTTCCGTGATTTGGAAATGGTGCGTAATGAATTGGATTCGATGTACCTTTCACAACAGAAGGATATAGAAGATAAAGCAATAGGCCTTTATCGTGAATCACCTATTAAAGCAGTACAATACCTTACCGATTATTCAAACAAAGTAGCAAATGAAATGCACGAAAGATGGAAAAATTTAGGGATTCATCTCGTCGTAAAATATAACGATCAGGTAATAAAACCTGAAGAAAACGGCGCTTTTGCACGCACAAAAGCGGGATTGGGAAAGACCGTTTATCGCCCGGGTTTCCCCGACACTTATAAAAAAGCGATAGTAGAGCAGACAAAAGATAAATATCTCGTTCCTAAACAGTAAAAGATAGAATTAATATAAACATATTTAGCATTATGGAAAATCAAAATGATTTGATAAGGCAATGTGAATTAAAGGCACAGCAATGGTTAGATTCGCCAGTATACGACGATGTTACAAAAAAAGCTGTGCGCGAAATGTTGGACAAAGAGGATAAGACAGACCTTATTGATTCTTTTTATCAAAACCTGGCGTTTGGCACCGGAGGTCTTAGAGGCATAATGGGTCCTGGTAGCAATAGGATGAACATATATACTGTAGGTGCGGCAACCCAAGGGCTGGCAAATTATTTGAAGAAGAATTTTGCAGAAAAAGATGAAATATCTGTCGTTGTAGGGCATGATTGTCGTAACAATAGCCGTTTGTTTGCAGAAACGTCAGCAAAGATTTTCAGTGCGAACGGAATAAAAGTATATCTTTTTGACGATATGCGTCCCACGCCTGAAATTTCTTTTGCTATACGTCATTTACATTGTCAGAGTGGAATAGTAATAACCGCATCCCATAATCCTAAAGAATATAACGGGTACAAAGCATATTGGGACGACGGTGCGCAAGTTTTGTTCCCGCATGACCAAGGTATTATCGACGAAGTGAATAAAGTCCGTCCCGAAGATATTAAGTTTACTGGTAACGATAACATTATTCAAATAATAGGTGAAGATATTGACGCTGAATATCTCAATCAGATTCATACACTTTCGATTGATCCCGAAGTTATTTCCCGTCAAAAGGATTTGAAAATAGTATATACTCCTATTCACGGAACAGGTATGAATTTGATTCCGCGTTCTTTGAAATTATGGGGATTTGAAAATGTTAATTGCGTGTCCGAACAAATGGTCAAAGACGGCAATTTCCCTACAGTCGTTAGTCCTAATCCGGAAAACGCAGAAGCTCTGACTCTTGCACTGAAGTTGGCAAAGGAAATAGATGCTGACATCGTAATGGCGAGCGATCCTGACGCAGACAGGGTGGGCATGGCTTGTAAGAACAGCAAAGGTGAATGGGTGCTAGTTGATGGAAATCAAACTTGTATGATTTTCCTTTATTACATAATTAGCAACAGGATTGCCCAGAATAAGATGAAAGGCAATGAGTTTGTTGTTAAAACTATTGTTACCACGGAGCTCATAAGCGAAATAGCCCGCAAGAACAACATAGAAATGCTTGATGTCTATACAGGCTTCAAGTGGATAGCACGCGAAATCAGACTTAGTGAGGGGAAAAAGAAATACATAGGCGGAGGCGAGGAAAGTTACGGCTTCCTGGCTGAAGATTTCGTACGCGATAAAGACGCAGTTTCTGCTTGTTCATTATTGGCAGAAATATGTGCGTGGGCAAAGGATCGTGGAAAAACCTTGTTTGACGTGCTGATGGATATATACGTTGAATATGGTTTCAAATTGAACAAAACAATCAATGTTGTTAAACCCGGAAAGACGGGGGCAGATGAAATCAAGGCAATGATGGATAATTTCCGTGCCAATCCTCCTCGTGAGATAGCCGGCTCGCCGGTTGTAAAAGTAAAGGACTTCAAGACGTTGAAAGAAACAGACGGCAACGGTAACTCCACCGAGTTGCAAATGCCTGAGCCGAGCAATGTATTGCAGTGGTTCACGGCAGACGGCACAAAGGTTAGTGTGCGCCCATCGGGAACGGAGCCGAAGATAAAATTTTATATCGAAGTGGGCGGCGAAATGGGTTGCCCGAAGTGTTTCGACAACGCTAAAGCTGCAGCCAATGAGAAATTTGTGGCTGTACAGAAGTCGTTAGGTATATAATTTTAATACATAAGCCAAAGGCGAAGTATGAAGATGTAGAATTCGTTTATATTTGGATTCTACATCTTTTTTTATGCCTGTATATTATTGTATTATGTTGTTGTAGACTCGCGTAACTGATGACTCTTGCTTTATATTATGAATAAAGAATTAAAACAAAATTACATCTGGAATATATTCCGAGGTCGTGACATACTTTTGAAAAAATCCGAAAGCGGCGCATTTCTTATTCCGCAGAGCGAAGTACCGCCAATAAAACCGGAGACAACGGAACATGTACATGAATTTGAATCCGCCAAAGGCTTACCGGTGCGCGCGTTCCAAGTTTCTGTCAGCACGGTGCCGCCCGAGGGTTATGATTTCGTGCCTTTAAGAACCAGTTATGAGTATCTGCCGCCTGATATATACGAAATGGCAGGAAAGATGGAGGAACTGATATATTGGGATACGAGAACTAAATATTGCGGAGTATGCGGTTCACCAATGAAATACAGCACTAAGATAAGCAAACGCTGCGTTGAATGCGGGAACGAGATTTGGCCGCAGCTGCAAACTGCCATAATTGTGCTTGTAAAACGTGATGACAAGATATTGATGGTACAATCCAAAAACTTCCGTGCTGATTACATGGGGCTTGTGGCCGGTTTTGTAGAGACAGGAGAAACACTTGAACAATGCGTCGCGCGTGAAGTAATGGAAGAGACAAACATCCGCATTAAAAATATCCGCTATTACGGAAGCCAGCCATGGCCGTATCCGTGTGGATTGATGGTTGGATTTGTCGCTGAATATGAAGGCGGGGAAATGGAGTTGCAGACATCCGAGCTGAATAAGGGCGGATGGTTCGGCGCAAACAATCTACCGCCCGTTCCGGGAAAGGTAAGCCTTGCCCGGCGTCTCATAGACGCATGGCTCGAACACGAAATATAAAGTATCCTACAGGTGTTTTCACATGATAAAATGGTGAAGAATTCTCGGTGCATATATGGCCAAAATCGACGCCTTCAATGCTCAAAATTTGAAAACTGGAAAACAATGTATTAAGGCCTGCTTGGAGGAAAGAAAAAATATGTCTGAGATATTTTAAAATATGTGCCTTGTATTTTGAAATAGGTCGGACATATTTTTTCGCCTCTCAAAACGGTTTGAAAACTTGTCTTAAAATGACAGACAAATTCAGACGTGAACTTTTTAAGGTCGAATGCGAGAACGGCAATTTGAAAATCTAACTGTTTAAACAAAATGATAGATTAATCGGATTTGCCGTTTGTATCTAAATGAGTACTTTTGTGGGTCTGTAACGCGGCTTGTCTGATTTGTGTTCACAGCAAAAGCACCATAGATAAAAAATGCATGGATAAGATTGAAATACAGAATGTTTGTCCTAACGTGTTTGCCGATTTTAAAGAATTGCGCAGCGATGTTTGGAAAAGTGACATTTGCTTTGAACGTGGCAAAGCATATCTGATAGAAGCCGCTTCCGGAACAGGCAAGTCTACGCTTTGCAGTTATTTGTTGGGCTTCCGGCATGATTACACGGGAACGATAACTTTTGATTCGCACAACATAAGAGGCCTTGGAAAGAAAGACTGGGTTAATCTAAGAAAAAATGAAATGGCTATGCTTTTCCAGGAACTTCGCTTGTTCCCCGAGTTGACAGCATTTGAGAACGTTGAGATAAAAAATGTACTTACCCGACATAAAAGTAGCACACAAATAAAGGAATGGTTTGAACGCATAGGGTTGGCCGACAGGATTTATACTCCCGTAGCCAAGATGAGTTTCGGACAGCAGCAACGCGTTGCGCTGTTACGGGCGTTGGTTTGTCCGTTTGAGTTTATATTGCTCGATGAGCCTACCAGCCACCTTGATGATGATAATTCAAATATTATGGCACAACTCGTGTTGGAAGAAGCCGAACAGCGCAATGCTGCAATAATTGTGACAAGCATAGGGCGGCATATGGAGTTGGACTACTATAAAACATTCAATCTATGAATTTGGTACGTAAACTTTTACACCGTCATATAAGTATTCCACAGTTTCTTGGGTATTTCTTTGCCAATATATTGGGCATGTTTATAGTGCTGCTCGCCGTTCAGTTCTATAGCGATGTAATACCTATGTTCTCGGGCGAGGACAATTTCTTCAAAAAGCAATATGTAGTTGTTTCCAAACATATAGGTACGGCCGGGGCGTTCTCAGGAAAGACCAATGTGTTTACGCAATCAGAAATCGACGAACTGGCCGCACAGCCTTTTGCAAAAAGAATAAGTACATTTATATCCTCCTCATATAAGGTTTCGGCTTCTGTTAACGTTTCGGACAACAGGTCGATTACGACCGATTTGTTTTTCGACGCCGTAGACGATTACTTTGTAGACGCAGATAAGGATATTTGGCAATATACTCCGGGAGAAAAAACGGTGCCGATTATTTTACCTCGAACATACCTCACATTGTATAACTTTGGATTTGCGAAGAATTACGGACTTCCCGGTGTGTCGGAAGGTTTGGCGGGAATGATAGACATGAAGCTGATTATAAACAGCGGTAATAGTTACGACGTGTTCAAAGGAAAGATAGTGGGATTCAGCGGCAAACTCAACACAATGTTAGTGCCACGCTCGTTCATGGACTGGAGCAATGAAAAGTACGGAAATAATGTCACAGAAGGTCCGTTGCGACTTGTTGTGGAAGTAGACAACATAACCGACGCAAGAATTGCTAAATACATGGACTCCCATGGCCTTGAAGTGGAAGAAGATAAACTGGACGCAGGAAGAATGACTTATTTCCTGAAGATAGTCACGGGATTGGTTCTTGCTGCTGGCTTGTTGATAAGCATACTGTCGTTCTACATTCTGATGTTGAGTATTTACTTGCTCGTAGAGAAGAATACCGATAAGTTGGAAAACTTGTTGCTCATAGGATATTCTACGGCGAAAGTAGCTTTCCCTTATCAACTTTTGACTTTGGTGATGAATGCATGTGTGCTTGTTGTTTCTTTGGTAGCGGTTCTTATAGTCAGAAATTATTATCTGAAGTTGATTTCGTTGATGTATCCTCAAATTAGTGGAACGCAAATGACAGCAGCTTTGGTTACAGGTTTTTTATTGTATTTGATAGTTTCAATAATAAATATAACAGCAATACGTAATAGAATAAATTATATTTGGCATAGGCGTAAATAAAGATAGTATAATGGTGTCTTTTCTGTCTATGCATGAAAATGTGATTAAGTGATAAATGGAAAAACTGAAGCAGCTATATAAAAAAGTATATGGAGCGTTTCCGTCAGCGATAGAAAAAATCGAAGGGTCAGGGAGCAATAGGGCATATTACAGACTGTCAAACCCGGATGTCTCAGAAAAAAGCGTTATCGGAGTGGTGGGACAGTCGCGCGACGAGAATCACGCTTTTATTTATCTGACGGAGCATTTTAATTTAAGGAAACTTCCGGTGCCTTCAATCATAGCCGTAGATGACGATGAGATGAGATACCTGCAAACAGACTTGGGCAACCGCACGCTTTTCGACGCTTTGGCAAAAGGACGGGCCGTAGGTGGCAGGTATACCTTGGCAGAGAGAAAGTTGCTGCAATCGACAATAGAAGCATTGCCCGAGTTACAATTCCGCGGAGCACGCGGTTTGGATTTCTCGCACTGTTATCCGCAGTCTGAGTTTGATAGAACGGGAGTGCTTTTTGATTTGTATTATTTCAAATATTGCTTTTTAAAAGCAGTTGATTTGGATTTTCACGAACTGAAATTGGAAGCAGCATTCCAGTTGATGGCCGACGAATTGACGGCTGAACATTGCGAGTCGTTCCTTTATAGAGATTTTCAAGCGCGAAACGTAATGTTGTCATCCGACGGAAAACCCTATTTTATAGACTATCAAGGAGGACGACGCGGCCCGTGTGAATACGACGTGGCTTCTTTTCTCTGGCAGGCTTCAGCACGATATTCCGATTCATTAAGGCAGGAATTAATAGACAAGTATATTGAATCGTCTAAAAAGTACACGGAAATAAATGAGGCCCACTTCCGCAAACGGTTGCCTTTGTTCGTACTTTTCCGGTTAATGCAGGTATTGGGAACGTATGGCTTCAGAGGTTACTACGAAAGAAAGCAGCACTTTATAAGCAGCATTCCACCGGCAATTACTAACCTTAAAAAATTATTGGCCGCGAATGCTTGCCCGTATCCCTATTTGAACGATGTACTTACACGCTTGGCAGAGCTGCCTCAATTCGAAGAACCAAAGAAAGTAGAAATAAAGCGCGAAGACGGGTACCGTATAGCTACCACCAATATATATAAAGCGCATGAGGAGGACGGACCGCCTACTTTCTCAAAATATGAAAACCGCGGTACATTGGTTGTGCGCGTGTTCAGTTTTTCTTTCCACAAAGGCATTCCCGATGATGAAAGCGGTAATGGAGGTGGTTATGTTTTCGATTGCCGCAGTACGCACAACCCCGGTAGATATGAGCCGTATAAAAAGCTAACGGGATTGGATGAGCCGGTAATTCGTTTTCTTGAAGATGACGGCGAGATAATAACATTCCTCGATAGTGTGTATAAGTTGGCAGACGCTCATGTTACTCGTTACATGCAACGTGGTTTTACAGATTTGATGTTTTCATTCGGTTGCACGGGCGGACAACACCGGAGTGTTTATTCGGCACAGCATTTGGCTGAACATATAAACAAGAAGTTCGGAATCGAAGTACGCGTGTGTCATCGTGAACAAGGCATAAACAGTGTTCTTCCGGCCAAGGCAAAAAGGGACACTGCAATATCAAATAATAAATAACGATTGTTCGTACAAAAGTAATGAGATGAAAGAAAATATCCCAGATAATCCAAAAGCAATGATTTTGGCGGCTGGTAAGGGCACGAGGCTACGCCCGTTGACCGACAGCATGCCTAAGGCTTTGGTGCAGGTAAACGGGGTTCCTCTGATAAGGAAGCAAATTGAAAAGTTGAAATCTTTCGGTTTTGAGGATATAACTGTTAATGCACATCATTTTGCGGATATGTTGTACGAATACATAAGGTGCAATACTCCGGATGGCGTTAAAATCAAGGTGTCGTTTGAAAAAGAAAAACTGTTGAACACAGGCGGAGCATTACGTAAGGCTACAGAATATTTGCTTTCCGACGGTTACAACAATAACGTTTTGGTTCATAATGTAGATATACTGAGCAACGTAAATCTTAAAGAGTTTTATGTAAATTCACTTCCTTATGACGCCAAATTATTGGTAAGCGACCGGAACAGTTCACGACGTCTGCTTTTTGAACCAGCAACACTCAGATTGGTAGGGTGGACGAACCTGAAAACGGGCGAAGTGCTTACGCCGTTTAAAGACCTTGATGTTCGTTCTTGTAAAAGCTACTCTTTTTCGGGGATACATGTTATTTCTCCGCAATTGTTAAAGGAAATGTGTTCGTGGCCCGAAGAGTTTTCGATTATAGATTTTTACCTCGACAAGTGTGTGGATTTTAATATACGTGCAGAGGTTTCAACATCGCTTAAACTTTTGGATGTTGGGAAAATAGAGACATTAGCGGAAGCCGACAAATTCGAAAGAGAATTGAATCTGTAGCAAGGGCGGACACCTGCTTTTTAAGAGTTCTTAAAAGTTTGAGCAGGCACGGTTTTTCACACCATTATGAGCCTGGAAAAAATATGTCTGACATATTTTAAAATATGTCAGACATATTTTGAATTATCTCTGAGATATTTTTTCCGAGGTCATATCGGGTAAGCTAAATTTTAATGTATCGAATGTATGGTGCAACAAAATTTTAAGATATGGCAACAATCAAATTAACGTTTCGTGCTTCTTTATCAAAAGACAAAGAAGGCACATTGTATTATCAAGTGATTCACAAACAGGTGGCACGGCAAATATGTACCGGATATAAAATCTTCCCTTCCGAATGGAATAAGGATGATTCGCGTATAATATTTCAACCGTCAATTGACGATAAGCGACATACTTATTTTTCTATACTGAAATACAGTTAGTTGCATACGCTGTTCTTAAAGGTGGTTCTTGCCTTATCCATATTAGAACGCACAAAAATAAGCATTTTAATTGGTTTGTGGTTAACTTTTCCTTGCTATTTCAATATGAATAGAAGAAAAAGCGTTAATTTTGCAACTCGAACAAAAAAATGTGCCTATGGTATAGATTATCGAAATAAAGACATAAGATAAAAAGCGTTAGCTTGTACATTCTTGTTTTCTGAAAATCGCCAAATTAGAAGAAATCAACCAAGAGAGTTACAAGGTAATGCCTGCGCTCATAGCGTGGGCTTTTACTTGTATTTGGTTGATTGGCGTTTGGCGATGCCACAGGAAACAGTACAAAGTAAATAGTCCACGTTTTTTATTGTCTATTCTCTGGGACATTGGACTGTAAACAAATCAAGTAATAAACAATAAAATAATTGAGTAAATGAAGAAATTTATCTTTATGGCTTTTACAGCATTACTTGTAATTGGCTGCAATAACAGCCAACAAAAAGGAAATGCAGCCACAGTTGCTATTGAAACAAAAGATAATACTGTGAAAAAAACTTTTGATAATGCTGAATCTTCAGACCCCAATAATTGCATTGTGGGAAAGTATTCAATAGACAATGGCAATCAAGATACTTACATTCTTGAGATTAAGAATGATGAAACAGTTGTCCTTTATCTTGCTCGTGATGCAAGTTTAAAGTGTTATGGCTCTTGGGGAAAAACTGCTAATATGGAATACGCATTGATAAAATTTGACGATATTGCTCCCAATGTTTGGGATAAAATCAATGTACAATATATTCCATTGCGCCACCCTGCAATGGTTGAAGGTTGGATATACCTTAATACGAGTGCTTATGAAGCAAAGAATCCTGAAAAAAGATGGACTTGTAAAAAGATAAATTAGAAAAGCGTAAAGCGATGAAACGAAATTGTATTTACACATTAGCTTGTATGTCATTATTGGTAATAATGTCAAGCTGTGGAGGAAATAATTCTTCCAATGAAGTAGCTAAACTTCAAGATAGTATTGCTGCCTTAAAAGCGCAACTAGATAATACGCACAAAGTAGAATATCGTGAGAAAGTAAGGACATCTTCACAAAGTAATGAACAGGAATCATTAGGGGAAATTCCTGGCACCTACACATTTACAGACGAACTAGGTGATAAGTGGACGCTTACTTTAAATGAAGATAAAAGTGGACAACTTGAAAAGGGTGATTATGTTGCCTATTGCAGTTGGAAAGATTATAGAAAGATAGACAAGGGCGTAGAAATTAAGTTTGCAGCTGACGAACCAACAATATGGTTTAAGAAAGGCGAAGAAACAATTTGGGTTACTCATATTGTTGGTGGTTATATTTATGCAAGCAATACTATTGCTGACACAAAAGACCCTAATTGGCGACTTCCAATAACGAAAATCGAATAATGCAAGAATGGGTTGGCTTCCTTTTATTGGAAACCAACCCTTTTTATAAACAAAATTCAGCTTTTAATCTTTGGACTGTTGAAACGCTTACATCACATAGCTTTGCTGTCTTGCGAATACTGGTACCTCTTTTCAGTTCTTTAAGGACTTGTTTGTATTCCTCTGCCTTTTGCTCTTTGCTCTTTGTGCTGCCTTCCTTACGTCCAAGTTTGCCTCCCTTTTCAATGTAAAGTTGGCGACCACTGTTAAGGCGAAACTTTATGTTCTCCCTTTCCAACTGTGCGCAAGTGGATAGGGTTGCAATCATAATAGGTGCAAACATGGATGGCTTGCCTTCCTCATCCAATAGAGTAAACTGTTCTTTCTGCATATAGAGGTTGATGCCTTCATCTACGAACTGTTTAACAGTCTCCAATACTTCAAAGGCATTCCTTCCCAAACGACTAAGTTCAGATACTAACAGTATATCTATTTTGTTTGTCTTGCAGAAGCTGATAGCCTCAACGAAAACAGGGCGTTCAGAGTTTTTCTTTGCCCCACTTATCTTTTCTTCAAAGACTTTGGAAATCTCCATACCCTTATACTCTGCATACTTCGTCAAATCTGCGATTTGCCTTTCTGTGTTCTGTCTGTCAGTCGTGGAACTTACACGAGCGTATATAACTGCTTTCATAATTGCTATTCTTTTATTGGTTTCTTAATTCCTTCATTTACTGATGCAAAGATAAGAATTACTTTTGAAGTATGCAAATAAATCAAAGATAAAATAGAACACAATAATTAAATGTATTCTTATGACGTAATAGATTTATTTGAATACAGTTTGCTTCAGAATACAGATGCGTAAATTACGCACTACTTTATTTTTATGCGTAAATTACGCATAAACTTTAAGCTACATTGTGCCTCAATTAGTATCAGATTTACTTTATTTCTTAAAAAACTTCGATTTTGATTTTGTTTATACGCTAAAAAGTTGTACTCTTTCAACATTAAAAGATATTTATAGTTAGAATGGTTAAAAAGATTAGAATAATAGATTATACATATTGATATAATGAGAAAAGAACGAAAGATGAAATCAGAGACTCGCAAAAAGATAAGCGAGGCAATGAGAGGCAGAAAGCAAACAGCCTCAACAAGGCTTAAAATAAGTGAGGCTATGAAGAAGTATTGGGAAGGAATTCCTTATTGTGAAAATAATGATTTAAATACAGATAAAGATGTTCAATCAAAAGATTAAATTAAACATAGACAAATTAGAATTGACTTATTCAATGCCAACAGAACTTAGGGAAACACTTGGCGAAAGAGATTATTGGCAATGTGGGGAATATGGCGATGTTGAATTGCATCGCACAGAAAACAGGCATTATAAAAATCAATTTTCTATTCAAGTTGGAGGGATAGTCATAGGGGAAATATTCTTTGATCCTCTAAATAGATTTAGACAGAAAATTTACGTTTCTGTGAGAAATGAACGACTTTATGATGGATGGACATTAGCTGGAATAACTTACATTGAACAAGCGTTAAGCCTTAGTTTTGAACGTATATCCAAACTACATATTTGCTTTGACAGCAATACGAATATCGTAAACCAATTTTATAGGATTCTTCATGACACAAAGGGCTATGGATTGATTATAAATAATAGAGTGGTTAAAGATGATGAAGAGCTGGAAGATATATTGCATATAAGTACAGGTACGAGAAGGAACACGAGAAAGCATAAATCTCCTTTGGTAAAAGACAAGGAGCATAGTATTGAATTGGCTTTTTACGATAAGACACACGAGCTTACTGCAACAGAAAAGGATTACATTCCATCAGCTTTGGGCTTCTCGAAAATATGGCGATTGGAAGCAAGAATGAACGATAGTAGAGCTGTGAAAAATGTTCTAGAAAAGGCACATATAGACGATACTGAAATGTATATGTTCCTATTCGATGAGGCTTATCTTTTTAGGGCTTTTATGGCAGCAATGGATAGGGTTATAAGGGTTAAAAAAGGAAAACAGACTTTGAATCTTCTTGAAACAATTTATAATCAATAAATTATTGTATGCGATGACTGCAAAAAAGGTAGCCCACACCCTCTTTGCTAAGGGGAAGAAAGGGCTGCTTTTCGTTTCATCGCATGGCTTATTTTCTTTTTATGAACATCAGACAATTTGCGTCCTTTGAGACTCTGACTAATACGTTTTTTTGTTGAGGCTGATTTTCTTCGACCTTTCAACGAGTAAGAGATTTTTTTCTTGATTAGTTCATTCATTTATAATTAGGGATATGGATTTTTTATTTTTATGCTTGTGATACAAACATAAATAGTAGTAGATAGGTTAAATTTGAAACTTTATATTTGAAAAAAAATTATAGATGAGCAAGGGATGGCTCTATAAAAGTAGATTGGTTATATTTGTACTCTATAAGATAGGATACGGCAGTCAGCCTCAACTATTTACAGTTGCGATGAGGCTATAACTGCTACTGAATGTGATTTGTAATTGCACCCCTGAATGATTAGGGCTTTTGGTGATTGTCAAATATATCTATTTGGTCAGCTTCGTCTGCTAAACCTGCAATCTCATTTTGTTCTGCTTGAATTTCAAGAAACGTATCATAGTCAATTCCTGCTTTAAAGGCTTTTTCCATTTCTCTAAGTCTGCTGTTTTGGGCTTCTTCTTCGTGTTTTTCTATTGCCAACATCTGTTTTAGAGTTTGGATGTTATTTGCCTGTTTTTCTGTTGTTTCTTCAAGCTCTTTCTTTGCAAGAATATCAGCTTTCATAGCTTCATAATTGAAATTACTGTTTGCTGAAGACTCGCTTTTTTCTTGTATTGGGTTAGGAGTGCTTTTTAATTGAAATAGTACGCTTCCCTTTATATTTCTAATTGATTCGACAAGTCTTTTTCCTTTGTCATCTACTGTTTCGTGCAGATAAACATCGTTTATCATTTTCTCGTCTGTGTGGGCTGTTGCAATAATAACATTATCCTTTGGCACACCAAACTTGCACATTAAAGTAATGAAAGTATGTCTTGCAATTTGTGTATGTATTAATTTATATAGCTTCGTTTTTTTACTGACAATTTTTTTGCCTATTTGTTCTGTATAGTTAATATCACTATCCAAATTTGCTTTTCGACAAATGCGTTTAATGGATTGGTTCAACTTGTTTTCTGCCCTTTTGATTATTTTTTCATCGTCAGATAATATGTTGTAAAATTTAAGTCCTTTATTACGATATTTCAAGATAATTTCCATAGCAATAGGAAACAGATAAAGTACTGCCTCTTCACCTGTTTTCTGTACATTGAATGAAATAACTTCATCTCCACTTCCCAATGAACTTACTATATATTCGCCTTTAAAAATTTTAGGCATATCACTTATGCGTTGTCCTAAAAGCGATTGACAAAGGAACAAATCTCTGGCTTCTTCGTCCTCTTGTGATAAGTTTGTTAGATGATAGATACTTAATAACTGTGCTTCTGTAAGAGGTACTTGTTTGCTTTTCCTCTGTTCCTTGCTACGCATGTCTTGTATGCGTTCATAACCTGTTAAATTGATATTAGCTTTTATATCCCTATCTTTGTTAGCTTTGTATATTAAGGTAATTATTGCACCTTCGTAATTGTGTATGGTCTTAAATTGCAACCTCTTTTCACATAGATATTCTTGATAGGTAGTTAACAAATCTACGTCAAGACTTGCTAAGTTATCTTCAAATCCTTTTTCCTTTAGAAATTTCTTAAAAGAACTTATAGAATGAATATAGAGACTTTGACTTTTTGGCTCTATATATTTTTCTATCATTTGGCTTAATATAGTTGTTGCTACTTGTTTCACTTGTCTTACCATATTACGAGAATTTGGATTTATAACAAACTTTATCTCTTGAAATATATTGCTGATAGAATCAACATTTTCACAAAGATAGCCTTTTTTCTCCTCAACTTTGGTAAGAATGGCTATTAATCTGCGATTTATAATAGCGTTGTTGCGATTGTCAAGCTGTGTTTGCCCATTACTGATAGTTGCAATCTGTTTTTCCCTGTTCCATTGAGAAGGATAGATTTTTAGACCTGTACTTATTTTATACTGCTTTCTATCAAAACAGAAAACAGCATAAATGAGCGTTGGTTTATTCTGTTTACACTGCCTCAAATTAAATCTAATTATAAAATCCAAAAAGACTTGCTTATCCATATTTACGCACCAATGTTATTACTTTTTGTTCTTACATTTGGTTCTTAAATGGATAAAAACACAACCCTCAACCCCTAAATAAGCATTGTAAAACACACAAATAAGCATCAAAAAAGCCTTATTTTAGCGACATACTTATCTTATGTCTATTGCAATCCGAATAAAAAAGGATATGACAAGTTTGGAAAGTATTGCTAAAAAATTAAAACAGACCGGCAAAAGCTACTGCACCGATGACATAGTGTCGCAATTCGCGGTGTCATCTATCGAGAACGGTTTTATTTCGTTTTGCTATAACCTTATATTGCAAATGTCTTTAATAGGGAAAGAGCGTACTGCGGAAACCTATAAAACAGCGCTCAATAGCTTTATTAGGTTCAGGTGTGTAAAAGATGATGTTCCTCTAAAAGATTTAGACAGTAGCTTGATAATGGAGTATGAAAGTTATTTGAAATCCCGTGGTATATGTCCGAACAGTTCTTCCTTCTATATGCGCAATTTGCGTGCGATGTATAACCGTGCGGTAGATAAAGAAATATGAATGTCCGCAAGTTGCCAATTAGTAGATTCTATGTTTG
>ULUV01018517.1_pt1 | contig 18157 bp, 20 predicted proteins | sample 1958921 | NCBI WGS metagenome assembly ULUV01 (sample SAMEA4835772, study PRJEB28245) | human gut metagenome | biome: gut microbiome; material: fecal sample | place: Denmark | collected 2008
TTTGTCCGTAAATAGGTGGGATTTCACGGATAAGTTATTCAAAATGAACAAGTTGTCCGTAGAAAGAGCCGTTTCCCGGACAAATCAGAATTTCCAGCGCCAGGGCCTACACCAGCCGCACTATTTTCTCGACAACTTCTTTTGCGCCGCAGGCTTCTTGCTGCCTGTGGCCGGCCCGATATTATATCTGGACAAGAACTCCTGAACCTGAGTTTCATTCATGCCGCTGACATCACGTTTCATGATAAAGGTAGAATCAATGCGGCTGCAGTGGTCATTCAGGACCCAGCCATCCTTTGCAAGCCAGTTGACAGCAGCCATTTTCGTATTGAAACAGAAAGGAGTGTCAGCATCGTCCTTGAGATAATTATAATTGAATTGCAAAACTTTCTCCGATGGCGTTCCCAAATCAGCCACCACCCGGTATCCCGGACCATAGTAAACAATTTCAACCTGCATATAGACGAATCGCCTGTCCTGCGCTCTCAAGGAAACAGTCAATGCAAAGAAGGTCAATGCCAATAAAAGAAGTCTACGTTTCATATCTTCATTTTTAACCACTCATCAAATATACGTAAAATATACGGATAATAACTTGTCTCAGATCAGGAGAATCTTTCGAAAATAAGCACACGGCGGATGAGAAAAAAAGAAGATCCGGTGCTTTTCACAAAGGACCGAACCCCTATATAAAACGAACTTAACAAATAGACATAAAAACCTTTTATTGTCTGAGTGCAAATATATAAACTTAAAACGTTATCACCAAATATTTTCATAAAAATTTATAAGTTTTTTCACATATATTCCTTATAATCTCTAATCGTAAAACGTTGCAAAACTTTTTCGACCTTCGATTTTTCGCCGCCAGAACATCCCGAAACGACTGATTTTCCGCATTTTGCACAAGAAGAAATAAATGAAAGCAGCCACCCAGAAGAAAAAAACTGAGAGCACAAAAAACTGAGAGCACAAAAAACAAAGCGCATCAAAAAAAACAGCAGCTGGTCTTCACGACTGGCTGCTGTCTTACCTTATTCAATATGAATTAAACTAGCTTAATTCAATATGAATTAAACTAGCTTATGTTATTATGTCTTCTGACCTGATATAATACCATTATCGTGCCAAACACAAAAAAACATTTTAAATTATCTTAAATATTTGCTGAAGAACTTCCAGATTTCCTCACACGTATCCATACTGTGCTCACTCCAGCTGTGATTGCCACCAATCACCTCATAGAGCCACACTTCAGTCTCAGGGCCACCCTTCCAGGCAGGAACACCGCCCAGATACCTGTGAAGCACCACCTGGCGAGGCCGGTTCTTGGGATTTTCCACAGGGACAGCAGGCACCTTCATCGAAAGCGAATCCACCACCTCATACGAACACCTGGCCTCATCCACCCATTTGCCCACAGCAATCGGAACAGCGATATACGCTCCCCAGCCGCCCTTGTTCATCGGATCACCAGTCCAGAGCGAAGTCTTGTCCTCAGTCCCGTGCACTTCCATAAGTGGAACAGGCCCCTTGGCATTCAGGTCCTTCTGCATCCAATCGAGCGTGAGTCCTGCAATCGGAGCAATAGCCGCGAAGAAATCCGGCTTGAGATACGCCATCAGATAACACATTTCCCCGCCATTGGACATACCGGTAAGGAAGACATTGTGCCGGCTCAGGCCATATTGCTTCTGAAGCCTTTTCGTAAGAGTGCAAAGGAAATCCACGTCATCGGTCTTGAGCCCTTTCTGGAACGGATAGCCCACATTCCAGCAAGTATTTCCGCGCTCATCCTTCGCCCCCTGAGGATAACAGACCGCAAATTTCTCCCGGTCAGCCACACCACACAGAGCAGAACCGCCCCGCATTGCCCTGCCGCCATAACCATGAAGGACAATGACAAGAGGCGCATCCTCCTTCATACCGTCAGGCAGATAAAGAAAATACTCCCTTTCCAGGCCCTTATGCCTGAAAGTTTCATGAAGAGGTTCAGCTGCATTGACCTGCACGCAGGACAGCAGCGCCGCGATAATCAGCGCAACGACAAACTTTTTCATATCAGCTCTTCTTTTCAGCCATCAGTTTCTGCAGATTGCTCAGATACTCCAGGACCGCCACGAGAGCAAGTCCGGCTATCGCCCAGATTATCGCCCCAGGAATCTGAAGGTCAATGCCTTGGGCAGCATTGCCAGCACTCAGCAATGCCTGAGCTCCGGCCTGTGCAGCTTCTGCAGTCATTCCACTTCTGAGCAGCTGTCCCTCAGCCACTGCCGTCATATCATTCCACGGCCAGACCTTCACCAGAGCGCCTATCACGAAGCCGACCAATGTGAGCATCGTGGCTCTTTCATAACGCTTCAGAAGCCAATGCAGGAATTTGGAGAAGCCTAGAATTCCTATTACGCATCCGAGACCGAAAACCAGCAGGACCGGAAGATTCAACTGATTGACAGACTGCATTATATAATCGTATTTTCCCAGAATAACAAGAATGAAACTGCCGGAAATGCCTGGCAGAATCATTGTACATACCGCTATCGCTCCGCAGATGAATATGAACCACAGGTCGTCAGGCGTGGTGGTCGGCGACAGCGTGCAGATGACTACGCCGAGGGCAATGCCGACCGCAAAGAAAAGGACATCAACGAATTTCCATCCTTTGATGTCGTATATCATATACACGGATGACGCTATGATAAGACCAAAGAAAAACGCCCACGTCTGCACAGGATAGAAGTGCATGACATAGACCATAAGTTTCGCCAGTGAGAAGATACTGATGAGCACTCCCACTAAAAGCGAAACCAGAAAAGTGCCGTGGATATATCTCCAGAACTCTCTGAACTGGCCTTTCAGCAGCATCTTCCACGATGACGGATCCATCAGCGCATTCAACGCGTCAATGATTTCCGTAAAAATTCCTGTCAATAAAGCGATTGTCCCACCTGAAACTCCAGGAATCACATTCGCCGCTCCCATTCCGAATCCCTTCAGTCCGGTGAGTATGTTTTTTGTCAATGCGTTCATCTTATTGAATAATGGTTTCCAGATAACGAGTAATTTCCTTGAAGGCGTCCGAAGGACCGAGTTCATGAGATGGCGAATCTTCCACTACGAGGTCAAAAGTCCTGCCCGGCAGCTGCACACGGCCGATTTTAAATACCGCGCCTGAGCACCCCGCCAATGCCGCAATAGGGAAATCCACATTGTCCACCAACGAGAGCAGAACATCCGCCCCGTCGGAAGAAATCATCTCGATCATTTCCAATGCCGGCCTGCCGTACCAGTTCAGGTCCTTCCTGAGGATGGTGTTGTTCAGGCTTGTTATCTGCCGTTCGTCCTCTCCTTTCTTGCTCAAATCGAGGAAATAGACATTGACCTTCATCCCCTTGGACTTGAAATAGGTCAATGCTGCCTCCTTGCAGTCATCTACGCCATTTTCCTGAGCATCCAAGACAATGGACACCGACCGGATTTCCGACAACGGGACAAGTCCGGTCGGTTGCTTGCTCGAATACCTTCTCAGAAACTTTCTTCTGAATATGTTCTTTATAAAATCTATCATCAGTCGAATTTTTCTTCCGCGACATGCCCTCCGTTAGCCGATATCAGCTCACGGATTTCTTTCTTGGCCGCTTTCCATCTTGGAATATCAATCTTCGTGCCGATGACCTCAACTACTTTGGCCGCGATGATGGAGCCGACTTCTCCGCAGACCTTCAGAGGCATGCCCAATGAATGCGCATAGAGGAAACCTGCCGCGTAGGTATCTCCGGCACCGGTCGCGTCGAGGGTTGCGGCTGGCCACGGCTCGATATAATGATATTCATCGCCGCTCTTGAGCATTGACCCGTCCTTGCCGACCTTTACCACTGCGATTTTGCAATGCTTGGCGATCTCGTCGAGGGCTTCGCGCGGCTGCATCTTGGTAAATGCCTTCGCTTCAGATTCATTGGCAAAGACTATATCCACATAACGGTCCACGATGTCGTGAAGGAAAGCGTCATTGGACTCGACCACGTTATAGGAGGCCATATCCAGGGATATGAGGCAGCCCGCTTCATGCGCCATTTCCACAGCTTTGCGGATAAGAGCCTGATTCTGAACGAGGTAGCCTTCTATGTGAAAGTAGTCATAGCCCTGAAAATATTCCGGTTTCAAGTCTTCCGGAACCATTTCCAATGCCGCGCCCATATAGTTGGCGAATGTTCTCTCGGCATTGGCCCCGGACACGAAAACCATGGAGCGGCCGGAAGGGTTCTTGCCTTTCAGGAGCATTGTCTTGACGCCGTACTGCTCTTCATCGCTCTTGAACAGATGGCCGAGCTCGTCTTCGCCCACTTTTCCGATAAATGCTGCGTCCATGCCGAAGATGGCGGCGCAGGTGATGGTGTTCGCGGCAGAACCGCCTGCCACATAATGCAGCCCGTAAGGCTTCAGGCTTTCAAAAATCTTGTTCCCTGTCTCCATATCCACGAACTGCATGCTGCCTTTCGGAAGATGGTACATTTTCAGGAACGAATCGTCCGGCAGCACTGCCAGAATATCCGTCAGCGCATTACCTATTCCCAATATTGACTTTGTATTCATATTACATTTAAATTATTTACAAAAAATATGAGTAAAACGTCCATTATTTACAATCAACTTTTCTCCAGAATCAGACGACATCAGCAATTCAAATTTTCCATCTGCATAATAATCTTCATAAGAAAATGATGTAAATTCAATCCACCCACTATCGGCCCTATACTCCTGATAACTTTTGTTTTTCTTGTCATATAGCCAAGCTTTTGCTTTTGACTCTAAGCCAGCTTCCTGATTGCTATTGAAATAATACTTTTTATCGATATTAAATTCCGAAGATTCGTTCAATATAAAAAGAAATTCTATAGTATCTCCGGATTCACTTACTATTGACTTCTGTGCCTCAAAACGAAATTTCTGTTTTTCAATCGTTAGTGTATAAGGACAATACGGCATTACATATTCATCAGTATCACTACTAAAGACTTCCCCATTGATTTCAGCGTAAAACCAACTTGACATTTTACATTTTTGTGATAATATCCCATATAATATCTCACTTACACATCCTGATAGCGCAACTGGCAAAACCAAGAACAAGAAAAGTATGATATAACGACGACGCATTTTCTAAGCAATTTACTATTCCGGGGTAAACATAGGGTCCCAGGCAGGGAGGAGAGTCGGTTTCTGGCCCAGCATCTCGAGGATGTCGGCAGGGACATACTTCTTCTCGGCCACCACTCTGAACATATATTCGGCGAACCACTGGTCGGTCATGATGAGGCAGCCTCTGTATCCGCTGTCCGCGCCCCAGCTGTTCTCCACCATCCATTTCTGCGGAACACCGTCCTTGATGTCCACGGCAATCAGGGTCATGGCGTGAGACGAACCGCTCGCATGGGTGAGCACCCTTTCGCGCTTGTCCATGGTGTACTTGACATTGAACAAAGACTCATAATCGTAGTTTGCGAGGTCCAGAACGCCCTTTTTGGAATTCAGGAACTTGCCCACGTCACAAGAAAAGTACATCGCAGTATTGTCCTTGATGCTCGCCGCTGCCACCTCACGGATACGCTCAATCGGAAGATTCACATAGAGCCAGTTCTTTCCGTCATAGACGTGGCGGTCATAGTCGATCTCATAGACCTTGCCGTACTCACGGGTCGGGTCATTCATAAGCATCACATAATTTCCGTCCAGGTCCTCATCCACGTATTTCTTATAGAAAGACAGCGGCGTATATTCCTCTGTAGAAACGAGTTTGTCAGAAGAATCGTACATTGACCACTCGAATGATGCAGGAGGCACGCCGAGGCAGAGCGACAGGATCCTGTAAACGTCCGTAAGCACTGACTCCTTGATTTTCAGCAGTTCAGCATTGACCTTGGCCTCCGCAGCGGCAGCGCTCTTTCCCTTTGCGGAAGCGGCTGGAGAAGCGTCGTAGGCAGCGCGCAGAGCCAGTCCGCCCTGACGCAGAATAGTCTTGAGCTGAAGCGCCATCTGCGAAGTGTTGTTGCTGGAATATGTCTCAGGCATCACCTCGGACGGCACAAGTCCATATTTCATCGCCAGGTCAGACACTCCCGTGAACTGGCCGCCGTCACTCAACGGATTTGAGAAGAGCCAATCCACCTTCCTGTCATCGAAAGGAAGTTTTCTCGTGTCAATGACTCCCTGCAGGAAAAGGTTAGCCTTCTCGAGCTGGTCATAGAAGAACAGATAGTTCTGTGAAAATGTGAACGAGCCCAGGTTATATTTTTCTATCATCTTGGCACGCAGCACATTGAGACCGGTGAACAGCCAGCATCTGCCTGACGATTTCTGGTCCGTGATGCCCTTTGTCTTCACCCTGTCGGAAAAATGGGTGTCGATCATGGAGGCGTTCTCGGCATTGGTAGCCATGACATTGACAGAACTTCCTGCCAACGCGTTACGCACAGCCTTGTCATAAGACGTTCCGGTGTAACCCTTGCTTATGCGTGAAAGGACTTCAGGTGACAGGCCGCCGTCCGGGGCAGTCTGGGCCAGGAGTGAAACAGGCAACATTGCCGCAACCGCGGCCAAAACAATGATTTTCTTCATATCTGTATTTCTATTCATTATACAAAAGATACTTGCGACGCAGCGACTTGAAACGCTCCACATCGTCTTTCCACATTGACTTTATATCCTCAGGCGAGCAGCCGTCAATGATCTTTTCGCGCACCCACGAATTTCCTATAAGCTTGTCAATGAACTGATTACGCCCGAAGAACGGACGCCCGTCAGGAAGCAGCCCTCGTTCCCTGTCAGCCCCGGGGAGCGACATCAGCATAGAATAGGCATTGACAATATAATTCAGGTTTATCCCGTTCCTCCAGATTTCTTCATAGGTCAATGTCGTGAGATCCACGCCACAACACTCCTGCCCTTCGTAGTCAGGATGCAGCGCCCCAGGCATGCTCTGCGGAACGAACTTATAACTGAAAAGGCTCATGTCCGGGCTGCCGTACATTTCGAAAGGATGCTCAGTTCCACGCCCGAGCGAGACCACTGAACCTTCGAAGTAACAAGTTGATGCATAGAGATATACGGCACGCATCGTCTTGAGATTCGGGGACGGCGGCATTATCAGGCTATACTTGGTGGCATGAGTATAACCCTTGCACGGAACGACGGTCAGCTCACACTGCTTTCCGCCTTCCAGCCAGCCCTCTCCATTGATCATAAGCGCCAACTCACCCAATGTCATTCCATGCACGACCGGTATCGGAAGCGCCCCCACGCCTGACTTGTATTTCATGTCCAGGACAGGCCCGTCCACATAAAACCCGTTCGGATTGGGACGGTCCAGGACAATGACCTTCTTCCCCGATGCCGCACAGATGTTCATCAGCCTGTACATCGTCACGTAATACGTGTAGTATCTTAGGCCAACGTCTTGAATATCAACCAGAAGAACATCGAACAGATCGATATCCTCCTTGTTCGGACGGCCCGGTGCCCCATATAGTGAAACTATCTTGATCCCGGTCGCACCGTCGATGGAATCACCTACCTTGGCGCCTGCATCTGCATTGCCCCGGAACCCGTGCTCCGGAGAGAAAATCACCGTCACATTCACGTGCTTCCTGTTCTTGAGCACATCCACGAGATGAGGGCCATAGACTTTCGGGGCATTCAGGTTGGTTCCACGTCCTTTAAGTACCTTGTCGCCTACGATTCCGCTCTGGTTCGAGAACACAGCCACCCGCTTGCCGGAAAGCTCAGGCAGATACATGGAAAACTGTTCGTCTCCGAGCTTCACATTCGCAGCGGACAACGAAAATGCCGCCATAACCGCAAAGGTCACAGCAGCAATCATATATCTTTTCAATAATCTCATCCGAATAAAAATTAGGTTCAGGACCGCTATCCGGATAAAGTTACAAATATTATTGCAATGAACCGCCGACGATATCGAGAATTTCGCTCGTAATCTTCTGCTGACGATTCTTATTGTACTCCAGAGTCAGTTCCTGAAGAATCTCATTTCCATTGTCGGTAGCTGTCTGCATGGCCACGGTCCTGGCCGCATGTTCGGCAGCATTCGTATCCAGTTGCACCGTGAACATCTTGAGCATCATCACTTTAGGAAGCAGTTCCTCCAAAAGCGAATCCACGTCAGGCTCCACGATATAGTCGAAATCCCAGCCCCTGTCTTCAGAAGTTATGGCCTGGTCAATGTTCTCCGCTATCGGCATGATGGTCAATGGCAGATACGTATCCCTCATGGTAGGCTGAGACGACGTGGACTTGAAATGGCCGTACAGCAGTTCCACCTTGTCGAATCTCCCCGTCATAAACCCGTGCACAAGTTCAGCGGACAGATTGGCCGCCTCCTCATAATTCGGATGTTCGGAAAGATGAGTGTAGTCTGCCGGTGCATCGAATCCCTTCTTGCGCATTGCCTCGGCGATTTTCTTTCCCACAGGATAGACAGTGATGTCCTCCGCAGTCAAGCCTGCCTTCAGATATTCGTCAATGACGGACTCCGTCTGCTTGATGGCTGCCGAATTGAAACCGCCGCACAAAGAAGAATTGGAAGAATACACCACTAGGGCCACCTTGGAAACAGGACGTGGAGAGCACAGGAGCTCGAGTTCCTTGTCCAGACCGACTGCTTCCGGCTCTTCGCCTTCTTCCACAGGAATAAACTTGTCCAGATCCTCCTTTTTCTCAGCACGTCTCTTGTAGGCAATCAGATTCGCCAGCATACGGTGAAGCATATCCTCGTAAGGCAACATGTTTCCTATGGCGGTCTGCGCCTTGTGAAGCTTGGCGGCGGCCACCATTTTCATTGCAGAGGTTATCTTCAACGTACTGTTGACAGAATCGACTCTATTCTTTATTTCTTTCAATGAAGGCATATCCGAAACTGAGAATATATCTAACTCTTGAGACCGAGCACGACGTCTTCAGCTTCCTGCTCGATTATCTTGGAAATCTTATCATCCAGCTTCCCTTCCGCAAGCGGCTGAAGGACATCTTCCTTGTGGGCCGCCCTCATCCTTTCCAGGAATTTGGACTGGAACTGGCGTGTCTTCTCGAGCGGAACATCTTTCAGCAGAGAATGCGTTCCGCAGTACAATATCGCAATCTGTTCACCCACCGGCATAGGAGAATACTGAGGCTGCACCAGAAGCTGCTTGTTCTTTCGGCCACGGTCCAATGCCAAGGCTGTAACCTTGTCCACATCACTGCTGAACTTGGAGAATGACTCCAGCTCATCATACTGGGCCTGGTCTATCTTCAATGTTCCTGCAACTTTCTTCATACTCTTCACCTGGGCACTTCCGCCGACACGGGATACTGAGATACCCACATTGATGGCAGGACGGAAACCCTGGTTGAACAGACTACCCTCCAGATAGATCTGACCGTCCGTGATGGAAATGACATTGGTCGGAATATATGCGGAGACGTCGCCTGCCTGGGTCTCGATAATCGGCAATGCCGTAAGCGAGCCGCCAGCCTTAACCTTTCCCTTCAGAGATTCCGGCAAGTCATTCATCTGCTCTGCAACTTCCTGCTGACCAATGATTTTCGCAGCTCTCTCCAGAAGTCTGGAGTGCAGATAGAACACGTCACCAGGATAAGCCTCACGGCCTGAAGGACGACGAAGGATCAATGACACCTCACGATATGCGACAGCCTGCTTGGACAAGTCGTCATAAATCACGAGCGCGGCACGTCCGGTGTCACGGAAATATTCACCGATCGCAGCACCTGCAAATGCAGAATAATACTGCAAAGCTGCCGGATCCGCAGCAGTAGCGGCCACGACCACGGTATAATCCATCGCGCCTTTTGAACGCAATGTGTTTACGATGCTCGCTACCGTAGAGCCTTTCTGACCGATCGCCACATAGATACAATATACCGGATTTCCTTTCTCGAATTCGGTCCTCTGATTTATGATGGTATCTATGGCAATGGCGGTTTTACCTGTCTGGCGGTCACCGATGATAAGCTCACGCTGTCCCCTTCCGATAGGAATCATCGCGTCGATAGCCTTGATACCTGTCTGGAGAGGCTCATTCACCGGCTGTCTGAAGATAACTCCAGGAGCCTTGCGCTCCAGAGGCATCTCCACCTTGTCACCGCCGATTTCACCAAGTCCGTCAATAGGGACACCGAGCGGATTCACGACACGGCCGAGCATCTTTTCACTTACCGGGATGGAGACAATCCTTCCGGTACGTTTCACGGTCATTCCCTCCTTGACCTCATCTGTAGGGCCGAGAAGTACGGCTCCGACATTGTCCACCTCCAGGTTCATGACGACGCCCATGACGCCGCTGTCGAACTCCAGAAGTTCGCCGGACTCCGCATTGGTCAAGCCATAGATTCTGGCCACACCGTCGCTTACCTGCAGCACCGTGCCGACCTCCTCGAACTTTACCGAAAGGTCAGCGGACTCGAGCTGTTTCAGCAGCACGTCCGATATTTCACTTGGTTTGATATTATTCTGACTCATACATCAATCTGTTATTTTGTTCAATGAACCGTCTTCTCAGGTCCTCCAACTGCCTGGACACGCTCGCGTCGATTCTCTTGTCCGCAACTTCGAACACGAATCCTCCGATTATGGAAGGATCGACCGTCACGGACAGCTCAAGCTGAAGGCCAGTAAGATTCCTGAACATTTCACATATCTTTCTTTCAAGCTCCGGAGAAGGCATACTTACCACAAGTGTAGCCTGACTCACGCCTTGCGCAGAAAGCCAGCGCTCCTTGAAATAATGAAGGATATAGCGCAGATACGGCTCCCTGTCCTGTCTTATCACAAGTTCCAGGAATTTGGAAAGTGACGGACACATATCCTCGTTCCCGAGGGCTTTCGACATCAGCTCCACCTTTCCGGAAGACGTCAGCAAGGTCTTGCTCTCCACAAGACGCTCGAACTCGCCGGATGCGGACAAGGCGTCAGCGAGCGTACAGGCCTGTCTGTACACGACCTGTCCGTCACCTGTCTCTTCCACATATTTCAGAAGAGCATCAGCATATCTTGACGCTATAATTCCTGTATTCATCCGAACTTCAGTTGTTTACCATGGAGTCCCTCTTGGAATTCAGTTCCTCCATAACCTTGTCCACATAACGTTTCTGAACTTCTTCCGAAGCGAAATCAGTCCTCAGAATCTTCTCGGAAACATTCATTGACAGCATTGCCACTTCCTTGCGGATATCCTGCAATGCATTTTCTTTTTCGGCCGCGATTTCCACTCTGGCCTGTTCGAGTATCTTGTCCGCTTCCTCCTGAGCCTGAACCTTAGCCTGTTCGATGATGGACGCTTTCATTTTCGCCGCATCATCCATAATCCGGGCCTGTTCCTTCTTGGCCTGAAGAAGAAGCTCTGCATGTTCCTTGTTCAGGTCAGCGAGTTCTTTTCTTGCCTCCTCCGCCATTGCCAATGACTTGTCAATGGATTCTGTCCTCTCATTGACCATCTTGGTAATGACAGGGAATCCGAATTTGGCAAGTATGAAAAAGACAATGCCGAATATTATGACCATCCAAAAAAGAAGGCCAGCATCAGGTGTTACAAGTGACATAATTACTGTAAATTACACAAACAGGGCGAGAAGGCAGACAATGATTGCGAACAGAGCCGCGCCCTCGATCATGGCCGCAACAATAATCATTGATGAACGGATGTTTCCGCTTGCTTCTGGCTGACGTGCGATAGACTCGGTAGCTGTAGAACCTATTTTACCGATACCATAACCTGCCGCAATAGCTGCAATAGCTGCTCCAAGAGCTATACCGACCTTTCCAAGTGCCTCAGAGGCAACTGCTTGTAAAAGAATTGTGAGTAACATAACTATAAAATTTTAATAAATTATCATCAAGCTTCTTTCTGTCTTGCCATACCTATGAACACTGCTGACAGAATCGTGAACACATACGCCTGGAGAAATGCCACAAGCACTTCGAGCAGGTCCATGAACACTCCGAAGAGCACCGACACGACCGTCATACTTCCGAAAAGGACAGCATTGTATTTGGCAAACACGAATATTATACAAACCAGACTGATGGCGATGATATGACCTGCAAGCATATTGGCAAAAAGCCTTATCATCAGCGTCAGCGGCTTCATCAACGTACTGAACACTTCTATAATCGGGAGAAGCGGGAAAGGAAACTTCAACATCAGAGGCACATCCGGCCAGAAGATATCCTTGTAATAATGCTTCGTTCCGAACAGGTTTATCATAAAGAATGTGAAGAATCCCAGGACGCAGGTCACGGCGATATTGCCTGTGACATTGGCCCCTCCCGGGAAGAACGGCACGATTCCGAGCAGGTTGTTCAGCAATATCCACAGGAAAACCGTGCACAGGTAAGGGGAGAATTTCTGGTAATCTTCGCCTATCGAGTCCTTTGCCACGCCCGTATCTATCATCATGATAATCGGTTCCATGAATGCCGCCAGTCCCTTAGGGGCTTCATTGACAGCATCATGCCTGCGATACCATCTGGCTGTCCAGAGGATGAGGAATATGAGCAATGCACTGCTTATCATCATTGCCAGGACATTCTTGGTAATGGACAGGTCCAATGGGCGGATTTCTTCTCCTGCCGCATTCCGCTCTACTATTTTTCCGCTGTCCTGCGAAACATAGAATCCTTCATATTGCTCTCCGTGCTCCACTTTGGCAGAGGAGAACACATGCCAACCTGACGTCTTGCTTCTGACGATCACGGGCAGCGGAATGGATATCGACTTGTCGCCGATATTAGTTATATGCCACTCGTACGCGTCACTCATATGACCGAATATGACCTCCTGGACATCCAACCCCTGTTCCGTCGTGTCAGTGTCTGCCACTGCATCTTCCGTCACGACACCGTCTGCTGCTTGTTCGGTCGCAACACTGTCAGCCACAGCTTCTTCCGCACGGACAGGAGTCCATACGGTCACGGCCATGACCAATGCAGCTATGTATTTCCACCATTTCATAATTCCACGCAAACCGAAACTTTATTCTTTCCGACCTCCACGAATCCGGATTTGATACTGATCTTCTTGACCTCTCCGCTCATTGTCTCATACTCGATATCTCCTGCATCAAGCACTGATATCAGCGGGGCGTGATTCTTCAACACAGTGAACGGACCTTTCCTGCCAGGCAGTCTGACAAGCTTCACAGAACATTCTTCCAACACCATTTCCGGTGACATCACCATCAGTGAAATTCCGTTTTCCATATTGACAATTACTTGTTTTCAGCCTTTGCAAGAATATCCTCACCTTTCTTGATGGCATCTTCGATAGTGCCGACATTGAGGAACGCCTGCTCCGGAAGATAATCCACCTTGCCGTCAAGAATCATGTTGAATCCCTTGATGGTATCATTGATATCGACCATCACTCCAGGCACGCCGGTAAACTGTTCTGCTACGGAGAACGGCTGAGAAAGGAAACGCTGCACGCGTCTTGCCCTGTTCACAGTAAGCTTGTCCTCGTCCGACAGCTCGTCCATACCGAGAATGGCGATGATGTCCTGAAGTTCCTTGTTGCGCTGAAGAATCTGCTTGACTCTCTGGGCTGTATTGTAATGGTCCTCGCCGACGATGTTCGGATCCAGGATTCTGGACGTGGATTCAAGCGGATCGACTGCCGGATAGATACCCAGTTCCGTAATCTTTCTGCTGAGCACCGTGGTCGCATCCAAGTGGGTGAACGTGGTAGCAGGAGCCGGGTCAGTAAGGTCGTCAGCCGGCACGTAAACAGCTTGTACAGAAGTGATTGAGCCATTCTTGGTAGAAGTGATCCTTTCCTGCATCTGTCCCATTTCCGTCGCGAGCGTAGGCTGGTAGCCCACTGCTGAAGGCATACGTCCCAGCAATGCTGAAACCTCTGAACCTGCCTGCGTGAACCTGAAGATATTGTCAATGAAGAAAAGAATATCCTTCGGCTCGTTCTGTTTCTTGCTGTCTCGGAAGGACTCTGCCAATGTCAGTCCGGACAATGCCACTGAGGCACGTGCTCCAGGCGGCTCGTTCATCTGACCGAACACGAGTGCGACCTGCGACTCTGACAGTTTTTCCTTGTCCACAAGTGACAGGTCCCAATGACCTTCCTCCATGCTCTTCTCAAACGCCTCTCCATATTTGATGACACCGGACTCTATCATTTCGCGGAGCAGGTCGTTACCCTCCCTGGTACGCTCGCCGACTCCGGCAAAGATGGAGAATCCGTTGTGCTTTTTGGCAATGTTGTTTATCAATTCCTTGATTAGCACTGTCTTACCGACACCGGCGCCTCCGAAGAGACCGATTTTTCCGCCTTTCAGATAAGGCTCGAGAAGGTCAATGACCTTGATACCCGTATAGAGTACTTCCTGTGAGGTGGTAAGGTCCTCGAATTTAGGAGGTTCGCGGTGAATCGGCAACTCCTCCTTACGGTCCAGATTTCCCAAACCGTCTATAGACTCGCCCACGACATTGAGAACTCGTCCTCTAATCTGGCTTCCTACAGGCATCTCGATAGGCTTGGCAGTATTGATCACTTCCATTCCTCTCTGCAGTCCATCCGTGGAATCCATAGCGACTGCCCTGACTGTGTCTTCACCTATATGCTGCTGCACTTCCACTATCAGTTCCTTGCCATCTTTTCTCTTGATGGACAATGCGTCGTGAATGTTAGGAAGTTCATTTTTTTCCTGCTGCGCGCGCATTTCGAAATGCACATCCACAACAGGACCAATAATCTGAGAAATATGTCCTACAACGTTTGGCATATCATTATCAATTAGTTATCTCTAATTTCTCTTGTTTCGGATTTCTTATGCAAATCCGGCTGCAAGTTACTGAAAAATTCATACCATCCACACAAAAGATTAGCCAAAAAGACAAATCTTCTGCTAAAATCTTCCAACAGCGTTATGCTTCACGTGAAAGATAGTCTTTTTTTATGGTGCATCGCTATACACCTGGGGTAACTTTGGCTCGAAGGTGATGGGTGACTTGGCTCGGAGGTGATGGGCAACCTCGCTCGAAGGTGCGAATCCCTTGAACAACCTGAATCTACTGTGAGCTATACCCCTTGGGGTAACCTGACCGGCCGTTTCTTAAATTATGCGGCATTTTCACTACATCTTCGCAGGGCTGTTGGTCATATCCTCTGTGATGATTTTTCAACGCCGAATGAAAACCTTCTCCGCTATAAAAAAGTCTCCGAAACCATGTCGGTTCCGGAGACATCTGTAGAACTATCTGAAAATCAATTATTTGATTTTAGCATATCCATAGCGGGCAGAATCACCAAGCTCCATCTCGATCTTCATAAGACGGTTGTACTTAGCGATACGGTCGGTACGGCTGAGTGAACCAGTCTTGATCTGACCGCTGTTTGTAGCAACTGCGATGTCAGCGATGGTGGTATCCTCAGTTTCACCTGAACGGTGTGAAGTAACTGTGGTGTAACCATTTCTGTGAGCCATCTCGATAGCGTCGAGAGTTTCAGTAAGAGAACCGATCTGGTTAACCTTGATGAGGATAGAGTTTGCAGCACCCTTCTGGATACCCTTCTTGAGGTACTCAACATTGGTAACGAAGAGGTCATCACCTACGAGCTGGCACTTGTGGCCGATAGCTTTGGTAAGTTTAACCCATCCTTCCCAGTCGTTCTCATCGAGACCGTCCTCGATAGAGTCGATAGGATATTTGTTTACAAGCTCCTCGAGGTAAGCGATCTGCTCGTCAACAGAAAGTTTCTTTCCGTTAGGATCTTTCTGCATACCTGTCTTGAGCTGTTTGTAATCATAGAAGAACTGGTCGCCTTCCTTAACGCTGAACTCAGATGCTGCGCAGTCCATAGCGATGGTAACGTCCTTTCCAGGAACATAGCCAGCTTTCTCGATAGCCTGCATGATGCAGTCGAGAGCGTCGTCGATGCCATTGAGCTTCGGAGCGAAACCGCCCTCGTCACCTACTGCTGTAGAAAGGCCACGGCCTTTGAGCACTTTCTGGAGAGCGTGGAATACTTCAGCACCCATTCTTACACCTTCAGCGATGCTTGGAGCACCTACAGGGCGAATCATGAACTCCTGGAACGCGATAGGAGCGTCAGAGTGAGCACCACCGTTGATGATGTTCATCATAGGAACAGGAAGAACATATGAGTTAGGACCACCGAGGTACTGATAAAGAGGAAGACCAAGATAGTTTGCAGCAGCTTTTGCAACAGCGAGTGAAACGCCAAGGATAGCGTTTGCGCCGAGTTTTGCTTTGTTCTTGGTTCCGTCGAGTTTGATCATAGTCTCATCGATAGCTCTCTGTTCGAAGCAAGACATTCCGATAAGAGCCGGAGCAATGACTTCGTTGATATTCTTGGCAGCTTTGAGAACGCCTTTTCCGCCATAGCGCTTAGGATCACCGTCACGAAGTTCGATAGCCTCGTTCTCACCGGTAGAAGCTCCTGAAGGCACAGCAGCAACACCGACAACACCTGATGCGAGGACTACTTCAGCCTCGATTGTAGGATTTCCTCTTGAGTCAAGGATTTCTCTACCACTGATTTGCAAGATTTCAAAATCTTCCATAATGCAATAAATTAAATATGTTAATTATAACTGTTTTCTAAGCAGATGTCTTCAAAACTGAACTTCAGCAACAAATTTCAAGCCACCTCCACAAAGCGCTGCAAAAATACTAATTTTCCAATAAATAAACAAAAGGCCCCGCATAGCACTTCAAGCTTAGCACTTCAAATGAACGCAAAGTACTTCAAATTAACAAATAGCACATCAAATAAACGAATGCTCTAGTCCTCTCATGGCACTTGAACTCGGACAAACGCGGCTTCCCCAGGCAGACAAAATCAGGAATAACTGATGCGTGACCTGTAAATCGCTGAGTGATAGTTGTTTAACCATTTTCAGAGTTACGAAAATGCCAACTATGAAAACACCTAAAGCAGTCATAATTAGCGACTTACGCGTTGCATCATGTGTATCCAACATTGGTAACCTTTTTTCAGGACGATAGAGTTAGAAGTGGAACAACCTGCATCTGAACGAAGCGCAGAAAGCACTGACACTTAATGATTTAGCACGAAAAGCCAAAGCCAGGTTGCATAAAAAAATGGGTAACCTGACTTTTAGAAATCTTCGCAATTCATTGATAATCAACAATATTCACAGAATGACAACATGCAGGTTGTCCGAAAATTGACGCGTGAGTCCTTGCAGAACGACTGCATCGTCAGTGTCGGAACCGAACTTGACATCTGGTTGTATCGCACCCATATCCGTTCGTACAACCTTGCTGCAAATGCCGGAATTGCTGTATCTTTTGCTCCCATGTTAATCTGTTCTTGACATTTCCATGGGCAAAAGTACGGAACTGCTAAAAACGCTTCAATACGTAACCGCGGAGACGCTTACGAAAATCTGTCCAGAATATGTGTAACCGGCAACAATGGCTTCGTTGAGTCAGCATGGATGTTTAGTTTTTTGCGGTGCGATGTGTACTGGATGACAGGTCCTCCTTTCTTGTGTGAGTCCGCATCGATAGATAAAGCCACTTCTCTCTGGCGATTGCTAATAGAGGTGGCTGATGGGTGATTTGGGAAGGATAGGTTCGTGTGTTTTCGAACAACCTGCATGTCGGGATTTCGTACATATTGCTGAATGTCAATGAGATAGAATAAATATCCATATGCAGGTTATGTGAAAAAGCGGGTAACCTGGCTTTTGCTTTATTAGCTAACCAGCTATGAATCAACACTTTCGCCGGCTGTGTGAATTTCAGGTTGTTCGGTTTTTCCAAATAACTATAGTCCGGTCAAGACGTAACCGCGTATACGCTTACGCAAACGTTTATGGGAGATAAATGCTATCGGGCGATGCGGCGCGCCGAACAGCGGCATAGCACGCTGCGAATTGCGAAGAACCCTGAGCTGAGCGGGCTCTTGCCACAGTTCGGGCCGCAGTTCGGGACAATATCAATGAAGGAGGACAGGGGCAAAAAGGCTGGAACTGCACACGTGAATCCAATGACGGGGGCAAGAACCCACGATCTGCCCCCGTGACAGTTCAGAAATAGACTGACGTGTGCAGAAAGGCCGTATTTGCACACGTGAATCCAATG
>ULUV01030253.1_pt1 | contig 18136 bp, 8 predicted proteins | sample 1958921 | NCBI WGS metagenome assembly ULUV01 (sample SAMEA4835772, study PRJEB28245) | human gut metagenome | biome: gut microbiome; material: fecal sample | place: Denmark | collected 2008
GTATTTACTTTACACAAAAAAGTTTTCGTTTTCCGCACCCCGCAGCGGCGACTCCGGTTGCGACCGTAACAGCAGAGGCGCGATTAATCGCGGCCGCGTAAAGACGGCGGCGACCGCCCCGCCGCAGCACACTTTCCCCGTGCAACGACGCCACGTTCCCCTCGCGGGGCTTACAACCGGCAAGACACGCGAAAAAATGCCGCACCCCCGGCGGGAGTGCGGCACACCTTAATATAATAATGTATTACCTCGGCTATTTTACGCACGCGCCGTCGGCGCATTTGCGGTCGGGCGTGAGCACGCTGAGCGTGCCGTCGGGGTTTTCGGCGCTGAGAATCATGCCCTGGCTCTCTATGCCCCGCAGCTTACGCGGCGGCAGGTTGGCTATGAAGCATACCTGTTTGCCCACGAGCTCCTCGGGCTTGTAGAACTTGGCTATGCCGCTCACTATGGTGCGCGTCTCTAACCCGTCGTCAATAACGAAGCGCAGCAGCTTGTCACTCTTTTCCACTTTGACGCATTCCTTTACCGTTCCCACGCGGAGGTCCATCTTTTCGAAGTTCTCGAACGGCATGTCTGCCTTCTGCGGCTCGGCCTTGCGCCCGGCGGCCTCGTTGGCGGCCTTGGTGGCGAGCAGTTTGTCCACCTGCGCCTGTATGGGCGCGTCGTCTATCTTCTCGAACAGCAGTTCGGGCTTGTTAATCTTGTGGCCGGCGGCAATAAGCGTGGTGGAGCCGAGGTCGTTCCAGTCGAACTCTTCCATGTTGAGCATGTGGCGCAGTTTCTTGCTGCTGAACGGCAGGAACGGCTCGAAAGCGATTGCCAGGTTGGCCACCAGCTGGAGCGAGAGGTTCAATATTGTCTCAACGCGCTTGGGGTCGGTTTTCTGTAGTTTCCACGGCTCGCTATCGGCCAGGTACTTGTTTCCTATGCGGGCCTGGTTCATGGCTTCTTTTTGCGCGTCGCGGAAGCGGAACTCGTCCAGGAGCTTCTCCACGTCGGCCTTTACGCCGGTGAACTCCGATATGGTCTGCCGGTCGTAGTCGGTTAGCTCTCCCTGTTCGGGCACCACTCCGCCGTAGTACTTGTCGGTAAGCACGAGGGCGCGGTTCACGAAGTTTCCGTACACGGCCACAAGCTCGTTGTTGTTGCGCGCCTGGAAGTCTTTCCACGTAAAGTTGTTGTCTTTCGTTTCGGGTGCGTTTGCCGTGAGCACGTAGCGCAGCACGTCCTGCTTGCCGGGGAAATCGACGAGGTACTCGTCGAGCCACACGGCCCAGTTCCTCGACGTGGAAATCTTGTCGTCCTCGAGGTTGAGGAACTCGTTGGCCGGAACATTGTCGGGCAGTATGTAGCTGCCTTCGGCCTTGAGCATGGTGGGGAACACAATGCAGTGGAACACAATGTTGTCTTTTCCTATGAAGTGCACGAGGCGCGTGGAGGGGTCTTTCCACCACGTTTCCCAGTCGTCGCGCAATTCCTTGGTGTTGCTTATGTATCCTATGGGAGCGTCGAACCACACGTAAAGCACCTTACCTTCGGCACCCTCGACGGGCACGGGTATTCCCCAGTCGAGGTCGCGGCTAACGGCGCGCGGCTGCAAGCCCATGTCTATCCAGCTCTTGCACTGGCCGTAAACGTTGGGCCTCCACTCCTTGTGGTCCTCGAGAATCCATTTCTCGAGCCACGGCTGGTACTTGTCGAGCGGCAGGTACCAGTGTTTCGTCTTTTTAAGCACGGGCTTCGAGCCGCTCACGGCGCTCTTGGGGTTTATCAGCTCGTTTGGCGAGAGCGTCGAGCCGCAATGCTCGCACTGGTCGCCGTAAGCCTTCGGGAAATGGCAGTGGGGGCACTCGCCCGTTATGTAACGGTCGGCCAGGAACGTCTTTGCCTCCTCGTCGTAGTACTGCTCGCTCTCCTTTTCGACGAACACGCCCTTGTCGTAAAGCGTGCGGAAGAAAGCCGAGGCCGTCTCGGCGTGTATCTTCGAGGTGGTGCGGCTGTAAATATCGAATGAAATGCCGAAATCGGCAAAACTTTTCTTTATCAGCGCATGAAAGCGGTCGCACACGTCCTGCGGCGTGCAGCCTTCCTTCTTTGCGCGCAGCGTGATGGGCACGCCGTGCTCGTCGCTGCCGCAGATAAAGAGCACGTCCTTCTTTTTCAACCTGAGGTAACGGACATAAATGTCGGCAGGCACGTAAACGCCGGCAAGGTGTCCTATGTGTACCCCGCCGTTCGCATACGGAAGGGCGGCGGTTACCAATGTACGCTTGAAATTCTTGCTTTCCATTCAAAAAGATATTTTTCAGGTTGTAAAATTACGGCTTTTATATGAATTTAACATCCCGGAATGCTTGTTTTATGCCGTTTGTGCGACCAAAGGATACCACTTTAGGAAAAAAGTTAGTAATATTGCAACATACAAGGGCCGTGTTTCACGCACAAGGCCGTAAAACTAACATAACAGATGATAAAGGAAAGCTGGAAACAGAAAGGATTCGTAGACGAACCCATACCCGCTGGCACCGACCTCGCCGCCGAAATACGCAGGATGTGCCGCGAAAAGAATGCAATAATACTGTCGCACTACTACACGCCGGGCGATGTGCAGGACGTGGCCGATTTCGTGGGCGACAGCCTTGCGCTGGCGCAAAAAGCCGCAAAAACCGACGCCGACATCATAGTAATGTGCGGCGTGCACTTCATGGCCGAGACAAACAAGATACTCTGCCCCGACAAAACAGTGCTCATCCCCGACCTGAACGCACAATGCTCGCTCGCAGAAAGCTGCCCGCCCGACAAGTTCGCGAAATTCGTGGAAGAACATCCGGGATACACCGTACTTTCATACGTAAACACATCAGCCGCGATAAAGGCGCTCACCGACGTGGTAGTAACGTCGGGCAACGCAGTGCAGGTAGTAGAAAGTTTCCCCAAAGACGAGAAACTAATCTTCGGGCCCGACCGCAACCTCGGCAGCTACATCAACTCCGTAACCGGACGCAACATGCTGCTGTGGGACGGCGCATGCCACGTGCACTCGCGCTTCTCGCCGGCAAAGCTCATGCAAATGAAAAAGGAACACCCCGCGGCCAAAGTGCTTGCACACCCCGAATGCGGCGCGGAAATACTGAAACTGGCCGACTACACCGGCTCAACGGCCGCAATGCTCAAGTTCGCCGCAACAAGCAACGCAGAAGAATTCCTCGTAGTAACCGAAAGCGGCATACTGCACGAAATGCACAAGTCGTGCCCCGACAAAAAGTTCATCCCCGTTCCACCCGAAGACGGCGCATGCCCATGCAACGAATGCGAATACATGCGCCTCGTAACGATGGAAAAACTATATAATTGCCTAAAATACCAATGGCCCGCCGTGGATGTGAATCCCTCGGTTGCCGAAAAAGCCGTGAGGCCAATAAAACGCATGCTCGACATAAGCAACAGGGCAAAACAGTAAGCCCCGCAACAACACTTCCCCAAAACCACAACCGCAACCTCCTTGCCGGGGCAAAAAGCCCCTGAGGCCGTCGGGCAGGGCAAACCATTTACGTTTTCATACTTTCCGGCCGCAAAGGCCGGACCGTAAACGCGCGAAGTGATTCGCGCGTTTACTCTTTAACCCAAATCGGTAGTTAGGCTTCGTCAAATTGCGTGCTTATGACCGGCAGATAGCTTTACGCACGGCTGAAAGCGTAGCGGGCTATGGCGAAGCCGGGCGGAAAGACAGATGACGGCAGAAGTGCGTAAGTTGGCGAAGAGACCGCACTCGACGTTAATACTTAATTACCTAATGACCGTTTTGGGTTTAATGCCCCGCCGCCGCACCCCGCGGGGCAACAAAAAACAAACCGTGCAAAAACAAACGTAACAACACATTTCCAACCGCAAAACCGGACGGGAAAATGTCTGTTTCAGGGCGGAAAAAGTGAAAACTGATTTTCAGTGCGTTTACCCCGCATGGGAGCAAAGAAAAAATATGTCCGATGTATTTTAAAATATGTCTGACATAATTCGAAATATGTCAGACATATTTTCCGCCCCTTGAAAACCCGTTTGAAAACCGCCCCGAAAAGGCAGACAAATGAGGATAGTGTGCTTCATGCGCCGGGCGGGTGGTTGTGTCGGGCGGCGTTACGGCGGGTGTGTTTCAAATGCCGGATATGCGTATGTAGCTGTAGCCTTCGGATTTCTGCTTCAGTACCTGTAGCTGGGGGTGTATGCTGTCGCGTATCTGCGACGTGTGGCTTATTATTCCTACCTTGCGGCCTTGTGCGCTCTGTAGGTTTCCGAGCGCCTTGATTACCATGGCGAGGCTTTCGTTGTCGAGGTTGCCGAATCCTTCGTCGATAAAGAGGCTTCCTATTGCGAGGTTGCTGCTCGAGAGGGAGGCGAGGCCGAGGGCGAGGCCGAGGCTGACGACGAAGGTTTCCCCGCCCGAGAGGCTCGACACGGGGCGTTTCTGGTCGCACATGTATCGGTCTATTATTTCGAGCCCGAGTGAGTCGGGGATACATTGCAGGCGGTAGCGCGGCGACAGGTTCGAGAGTTGCACGTTTGCGTGCTCGACAAGCAGTTTGAGGGTGAAACATTGTGCCTGTACGCGGAAGAGGTTGCCGTCGGCCGAGCCGATAAGGGCGTTGAGCTTTCCCCAGTCGGTGCGTTTGGCTTCGAGAGCCTTGAGTTCGGGTTCGAACTGTGCTATCTTGGCCTTGCTTTCCTCGTGTGCCCTGAGGCGCGAGGCGGTTTCGGCGAGCAGCCTGCTTACCTCGTCTTTCTGCGCGTTCATGCGCGTTATGCTGTTTTCGATGGTTACGCGGCTTTCGGTGGCACGGTCGGGCCGCTGCGGGAGCGTGAGCAGGCTGTTGAGCTGCCTTTGCGCGAAGTTCATGCGGTCTTCGGCCAGGATACGCGCTGTCTTTGCCTTGTCTACCTTGTCGCGCAGCTCGTTCCAGTTGCATGTGTCCTTGAAAATGCGTTCGAGTTCGTTGAACTGCACCGGCGAGTGCGTGTTGTTGAAACTGAAAATCCACCGGTCTATGTCGTCGCGCAAGGCTGCGGCGCGTTTTTCCTGTTTTGCCACATTCTGTTCGGCACTGCCGCGCATTTGGCTTATGTCGTGCAGGGCGTTGCGGTTTTCCTGCAGCAGCTTGTCCTTGCGTTCCATGTTGTCGCGCGCAATCTTGACGGCGGCTTCCATTCTGTGCTCCACATCATCGGGGTCTTCGCGGCCGAACATTTCGGAAATGGCGTTTTGCTTGTCGTTTATCGAAGCGTCGAGCATTTCGATTTCCTCTTTCAGTTTTTGTGCGTTGCGTTCCAGCTCTTCGAGCATTGCAGCGAGCGTTTTGATGTCGTGCTCCGTTTCGGCACGCATTCCTTTGAGCTTTTGCAGCTGCTCGAGGTTGCGTTGGCGGTTGGCCGTCATGGCGATTATCTTTCCTACGAATTCTTCGGCATTGTCGCGCACGAGTGTGTGCCAGTTGGATATTGTAACCAGGTTTTCGAGGTCGGAGTAAAGTTCGTTCACCGAGGCGTTGTTTTCCTTTATCTCCTTGTTTGCCTTGTCGAGCTGGCTTTCGGCCTGGCCTATGCTGCGCAGCAGGTTGGAGCGCCGCCGCTGCAGGTCGTCGGCACGGCCGGCAAGCTGTTCTATCTCGGCAGTGAGCGCCTCGATGGTGTTGCGGTTCTTGTTGAATTCGTCAAGCCTTGCCTTGGCGCTGTTCACGGTGCGGTCGGCATTGTCGGCTATTTGTGCCAGCATTACGTGCCTTGCCGGGCGGTTGACGTTTTGCGAACAGTTGGCGAACGAGGGGTCGAGGCTTGCGTATTCTCCCCACTCCTCCGTGTCGACGGCCAGCTGCGCCTTCAGTTTCCTGATTTGTTCGTCTATGGAATTGAGGCGCACCTCGTCGGCGCTTTGTTTTTGTTTCAGCGCGTTGAACTCGTCGGTCTGTTTGTTGAGCTGTGCCTCCACTTCGCGGAATTCCTTTTCTATCATTGTGAGCAATTCGCCCAAATGTTGCTCCGTTTCGGTGTGGTACGGGTGGTGGGTGGCGCCGCATACGGGACACGGTGCGCCTTCCTTCAATCCCTGCCGCAGACCTTTGATGTCTTCGCTCTGGCTCAGGGTGTAGGCTTTAAGACGGTTGTCGTATGTTTCGTGCAGCTGCTTTATCTGCTTTTCTTTTGCAGAGATGTCGTTCGCCAGGTATGACAGGGTCGTGGACGTGCGGCTCCGGAGTTCTTCGAGGTCTTCTATTCCCGAGTATCCGTCGGATATGCTTTTCCACAGCTTGCGCGCGCCGCGCAGTTTCTCCTGCATTGCGAACGCCGCGTCGTAATTCTTTTGCAGCAACCCGCCTTCGAATTCCGAATTGCGGGCCTTGCATAGGTTTCGCTGCTCGACAAGCGATTTTTGTTTCTGCGACAGGAGGTTCAGTTCGGATTCCATTGCGGCGAACTCCTTGCGCAAGTTTTCGAGACTGCGCTGTATTGCCTGCTGTTCGGCGTTGAGGTGCACGCTTTTGCCTTGCGTGGCCGAATATCTCTTGAGTTTTTCGATTATCGCGGCCGACTGGTCGAGCATTTTCTGATGTACCGACAGTTCCTGTAGCGTGCCTTCGCAGATTTGTTCCTGCTTTTCTATTTCAGCCAGTTCGTGTTGCCTTGCTTCGAGTTCTTTTTTGCGTGCGGCGGCCTGCGACTCGGTGGTTTTTATCTTACTCTGCCGTTCGTTTATGGAATTTTTATCGTAAAGTACGTCGCGTTTCAGGTCGTGTCCCTTCTTGAGCAGCGGGCGTTGCTGTTCGTACTGGCTGTCGGCTTTCCTGAAGCTGTTTTGTGCTTCTTCGTATTCCTTGGCGGCCACGGCGAAGATTCTTTCTTTCGTTTTTTCCTGCTCGCGGTAGCTTTCGGCTTCTGATTTACCGACAGTCTTGAGGTTTTCCACGTCTTTTAGCAGGAGGAATTTGTCTTTCACGGCGGCAACTTCGTCGTAACGCGCCAGCTTCTCCCTCATGTCGCGCAAATCTATGAAATGTCGGTTGGCTTCGTCGAAACTTTCGGTGGCTTTCCTTACCTCGTCCGACAGTTTCTCGTATTTGTCGTACCAGTCTATTTGTTTTTTAAGGTATTCCAGTTTCTGGTCTATTGCTTGTGCCGACGATTCGCGCAGGTGTCTTTCGTTTTCCAGGCGTGCAAGGTCGGCTTCGTCCAAGTAACCGGCGGTGAGGCCCTTGAGTTCGGAACATTTCACTTCGTATGCCTTTTGCGCTTCCTGGTTAAGGCGGTACACTTCCTTGGATATGAGCGCGTAGATTTCAGTGCCCGTTATTTTTTCGAGCAGTGCCGACTTGTCGTTCTGGTGTGCGCGCAGGAAGTTGGCAAAGCTGTTTTGCGCGAGTATTACGGTGCGGGTGAACTGTTCGTAATCGAGCCCTACGATTCTCTTCACCTCGCCGGCAAAGTCCTGCGGGTTTATTGTCCTGTGGTTAGGGGCTATCTGTTCGAGCGTCTGCTCTGGGCGGGCGTAGCGGCCCGTGCGTTTTATGCGCAGCTGCCACGTGGCGCGGAACACTCCTTCGGCGGTTGAAAATTCCACGCAGCACATGCCGTCGGTCTCGCCGCGGCGCAGGGCGTTGCGCGTGTCGCTGCCGCGCAGCTCTATATCTGTGTCGGGCGACTGCCCTGTGATGTATTTCAGCTGTTCGCGGTCGTCGAAGCGCGGCGCGCGGTTGTAAAGCGCCAGGCAAACGGCGTCGAGTATGGTAGATTTTCCGGCCCCGGTGTCGCCTGTAATGGCAAACAGTCCTGCCGACCGCAGCGGCTCGGCTGTAAAGTCGATTGTCTGTTCCCCTTTGAACGAGGTGATGTTTCGTATTGTTATTTTTCGGATTACCATTTCCGTTGTGTGTTACTTTTCTTCGGATGATGTTATTGCTGCCTGCTCGGCCTGTTTCAGGAGTTCGAGCAGCGTGTCGGGCATTTTTTCTCCCCCGTAGCGTTTGCTGTAGATTGTCTGCGCCACGCTTTGGGGCGTTAGCCTGCGGAGTTCCTCGGAGGTTTTTATTTCGAGTTCCTTGTAGTCGATATTGCTTTTTTCTATCCTTTTTATTGAGCACAGTATGGCAGCCTTGCCTTCGAACATGTCGCGTATCTTGCGCGGTATGGTCGGGTCGGGCTCGGAGGCGTCGATTTTCACTTCGACATACGGATAGTTTGCGGGCGGGGTGTCCTTGCCGGCGCGCGGCAGGCGGCTTATTGCGTCGAGGGCCTCGTCGGTGGTGAGTGCCCCGCGCGCGGGAATGCTCATGAGCGGGTGTGGCGGGTCGAAAGGTATGTCGGTTATCGTTATAAGGTCGTCATTGTTTATTTCGACACACACAACGCCGTGGCGGTATCCTTTCTCGCTGAACGACATGGGCAGCGCCGAGCCGGCATAGCGCACATTCTCGAGGCCGTCTATCTTTTGCGCCTTGTGGATATGGCCGAGCGCCACGTAGTCGAACTTACGGCAGAACGACGATATGTCCACGCTTTCCTCTCCTCCTATTATTATACGTTCGCTGTGGTCTTCGGCGGCTATTTCGCTGCCTGTAGCATAGAAATGCGCCAGCAGCAACATGGGCATTTGCTTGCCGTAGCGGTGGCGTGCCTCGGCGGCGAGCGTGTCGAAGAAACGCGCCATGCTGTCGGCAAAGGATTTACCTTCGGGCAGTTCGTAACTGCGCAGGAAAGGCACGGCCAGGCACACGGCCATGTCGTCGGCATTCTCGCGCCCGCGAAGCGGTATAATCATGCGGTTGATGTCGGGAGTGCCGTCGGTATCGTTCCTCATGTACCCGCGCACGAAAATGTTGTCGGCGGCAAGCAGTTCGCCCGGTGCCTCGATACGTCCTGCCGAATCGTGATTGCCGGCTATTATTACGATTTGCAGGCCGGGGTTTTCCCTTGTGGCGCGGTGCAGGAAATTATAGTATATCTTCTGTGCCTCGGCCGACGGGTTTGAGGTGTCGAACACGTCGCCCGCCACCACGAGCGCGTCGGGGTGTTCCTCGCCTATGGTCCTGAGCAGGAAATCGAAAAAAAGGCGGTGTTCCTCGTTGCGGTCGTTGCCGAAAAAGGTGTTGCCTATGTGCCAGTCGGCAGTATGTAATATTTTCATTTGTAAGGCTTGGTGATGAATTGCAGCGCAAAGTTACGTGTTTTTTCAACGTTGCCGCGCGGGTGCCGGCAACAATAGTACAAAAAACAAAAGAGGGTATCGGATTTTTGCAACCCGATACCCTTTCTTACGAACAAGATACATAACAATTAAATCCTTATGAAGAGAAAAGCGGCCTCACGGCAGCTATGTAACGGCCACTGCCGTTCGTTGACCCTTCCGGTACACAATCATCGTACCGGTTGCAAAGATAGACTGAAACACAACCGTTTGCAATACCCTCAAATAGGTATTTCGCGCTTACTCATGGTGATTCGCCGGGGAAATTCCCGTTTGCGGCGCGGCATTGGCTCTGCAAAACGGCCCGGCAAGGATGTTGCAACGACCGGGTGCGGGAATCAAGGTGCGATGTCTGCGTTTTGTCTGCCTTTCCGGGACGGTTTTCAAAAGGGTTTCCGTGGGGCGGAAAATATGTCTGACATATTTTAAAATACATCGGACATATTTTTTATTTGCTCCCATGCGGGGTTAACGCGCTGAATTTTAGTTTTCAATTTTTCTCCTCGAAAATGCCCTTTTTCGTGCACAGTTTTTCACCTGTAGAAACGTGGTTTTATTGCGTCTATGCCATAATTATAAAAACCGCGGGCGGGCATTAAAAAAGCCGCCGCGCAGGCTGTGCTGTGCGGCGGCCGTATGGTTGCGTGCCATGAGGCCGCAGGCGCGGCCCATGCCCGGTTCTAATAGTAGTCCTCCGGCTCCACGCCGTCGTAAACGCTCTTGGGCACCCACTCTATGTAGTCGATGTCGAGGTGTGCCGTGGGGTTGTTGAGCACGTTCTTGAAGCGCAGGTAGTAGCGCGTGTTTGCCTTGACGGCCCCGCGGTAAACGATGTGGCGCAGCTTGTGGAGGCCGAAGCCGCTGTTGCGCCCGCCCTCGGTTACGCCGTAGCTGAAGTCGCCGTAGCAGTTTGAGCCTTTCATGACGTTGTGGTTTCTCATGTTGCGCTCGAGGCGTGCGTTCTCCTGGCGGTCCTCGGTGTCGAGGAAATACTGTATCCAGTCGGTTGTTTCAACGTACCTCATGTCCAACGGCAGGCCCACGGCCGAGAGGTTGTTCTTGTTTGTGCCGAAGTACGTTTGCATCATGCCGCAGTTGCTTCCGTTGCCCACGGCAATGCGCAGCTCGTATGTACCGTCGTTCGGCACGAGCGGCATGCGGTACGTAACGTCGTACTGCCCTTCGAAGAACGGCTCGTCCTGCTCGTAGGCACGGTTGCCGACAGCCGCGTAGACCATGAGTATGGTAAGGTACGTATCGTCTGTGAAGGTGACATCCTCGAGGTAGCCTCTCGGTATGTAGTAGTAGTTCTGGTTTGGCAGGGCGCGCAGGCCGTTGGTGAAGAGCTCGGGCTGGAATGAGAGCACGTCCCAGCGCATACGTTCGTTGAGCACCTTGCCGGGCACATCGTCGTCGTACACGAGTACGTCGTCGATAACGTAGTAAAAGCCGTTGAGCGCCTGAATGTCGCGCGTGCCGTTGTTTGGCGAGATGAGTATGCCCTTGCGCGGCACGGTGATTTCCTCATACGTGTCCCAGTCGTACTCGCTTACGTATCGGTTTATGCGTTTTCCCTCGGTGTGCGCGCCTTCCATGATTTTGAGAATGCGGTTGTCCTTGCCCATCGTCTCGTAGTACTGCATTTTGTTTATTCCGAACCTGTCGGGCGTGGAAAGGGAGTAACCCGTTTCGTTATAGTGAATCACCAGCTTGTTGTACGACATTGCGCCGCGCACGAGGTGGTATCCCACAAACTGGTTAATGGCGTTGTCGGGGCTGGTTAGGTCGTTGCTCGTGGCGTGGGGGTAGTAAGCCTTGCATGCCTGCTCCACCTTTTCCATTATCTCGTTCCAGTTTACGATGTTGCCGTTTTCGCGCTTTATGGTAATGCCCCAGCGGTCGCACAGCAACGAGTCAGTCTCGACGAAAGCCGTATATCCGAAATACCGGTGCTGCGGATAATAGCCCAGGTAGGACGGGGCCTGCCCCATTTCGGGTTTGCTGAGTGCTTCGTACTCTTCGTCGCGGTAGTCGGCCATGCTGTCGCGCCACGACGTAAGGAAGAGCAGGCGGCCGAATATCTGCAAATTGTCCTGGCCTGCTATAAGGTCGGGCAATGCACTGGAATATGGCATTACAACCCTGTTTACCACGTGCATCCATCCGTTGCCGGCCTCGTTGTCGGAGGATATTATCTCTGAGAATGCGTTTATGAAAATGCGTGGTCTGCCTGTGGAGTCGCCGGCCGAAAAACTGACGGTGGCAAAGCGGTCGGCCATGGTCTTGTAGTCGAACGCGCCTTCGCGGAAATCGGTAGTGCGGTAGCCTTCCTGGAAGTCGGTGTCGATTATGCTGTTGAACACTATCTGCTGTGCCATCGAGTCGGGCACGTCGGCGAGGTTGTAGTTGGTTGTCTCGTAAATTGAATCGAGAAAATGCTGCACGGCGTCGTTGGTAGGCACGAACACGGTGTAGTTTCCCCTCGCTTCGAGCAGGTGGTCCATGGTAGAGCCTTTGTTGCCCGAGCGCGACTTTTTCAGAAGCTCGTAGTAATAGCTAAGGTCGGGATTGTCCTTTATGAGGTCGGTTATTGTGCTTCCCGAGAAGACATAAAGGTTAGAGTCGTCCACTTTGTCGGAACACGATACGTTCACGAACATACAGGCCGTAAGGGCCAGGAAACTGCATAGCACGGCAAAATGCCTAACACGAGTTTTCATATCAATTCATTGTGTTTCGGGTGTTTGTTTCTCCATTCGGACAACAGGCACAGCGCCATCGGAGTGCGGATTACCTGTTTTTTAACAATTTATACTCTTCATTTTAACGGCAGAACGCCGTATCCAAGGGCTATAGCGCCCTGCAACCTTTCAAAGGTACATATTATTTCTAATTTTAAATATAATTTTTCCGCATTTTTTGCACGCCAAGATAAAATTCTTATAACATTTCCTGCAAGCCCGGCGGATCATGGGACTTCCGGACCTTTCGCGCGCATTCCGAACGCCACGCCGCCTGCACCTGCAGCATTAACCCAAATCGGTCGTTAGGCTTCGTCAAATTGCGTGCTTATGCCTGGCAGATAGCTTTGCGCCCGGCTGAAGGCATAGCGGGCTACGGCGAAGCCGGACGCAAAGGCAGATGACGGCAGAAGTGCGTAAGTTGGCGAAGGAACCGCACTCGACGTTACTACTTAATTTCCTAATGACCGTTTTGGGTTTATCCCAAAGCCGCGCGCGGGGCAAATTCTTGCCGTCCATGGGCAACGCCGCACGGTTCACCGGAATGCGTCGGTTTTTGTCTGCCATGCCGCGACCCTGCCGGGAGAGGGCGAAAAATAGGTCGGACATAATTCAAAATATGTCTGACATATTTTAAAATTCCTGCCTTGAATTTTCGATTTTCTCCGACCTGTTTGTAACCGCCTGAAAATGAGATACCGTTTCGAGGGTTAAAAATCCGCTTTTTTCCGTTCCTTTTTTTGCGTCTCCCTATGTCTGTTTCCGCGTTCCGGGCAGGGCACAAAAAAAGCCGCAACCGGGTATTCGGGTTGCGGCCCTGTATGTTGCCGTCCGTTCAGTCGAACTTGTTGTATATTATAACAGGGCGTTCGCGCCGCACGCTCATCGACGGGAACCACATGTCGTCGGGCGTAAGCCCGCATTTCTCCACTGCTTCGAGGCAGTACTCCAGGCGTCCGAAGTTGGCGTCCACGTTGTTCGTGCCGAAAGTGAAGCGTATCCCGCGTTCCTTGGCCCTGCGTATGATGTCGAGGCTCGGAATCCTGTAGCGCGCGTTGATTTCGAGCGCTATATCGTGCTGCTCCAGCACGTCGAGCACGCGGTTCACGCGCTCCGCAGTCCAATACTTGTCGTAGTCGGCCTGCATGTCCTCGGGCAGGTACGTTGGATTGGCGTATATGTCGGCCGGCTCGTTGGTGAGTATAAGAACAGTCTGGTCTACGAGGTGTTCCATGTACTGCTCTTTCGTCACGCCGTCGTAGTGCACCTCCTCGGGGCGGTATATGCGCGAGTTGCGCCCCTTGTGGTCGATAATCGTCATTGCGTCGGTAAAAAGATAATCGAACACGCCGAGCGCTTCCTTTGAGAACGTGGCCGTCCACTTGCGCCCTTCACCCTGCACGCCGCGCAGGAAAGGCATGTCCTTTACCTCGTTGAAATATTCGTACACCTCGTTGTCGTCGGCAAGCATGCGCCCTACTCCGCCCTCGCCGGCATTTGGGGCAACGCCGTAGTTTATGCCGTAGTTCATCGACATGGCGTGCGCCATCTCTTTCGTAAGCCCGCCTTTGAGGTGCACGTGGTAATCTATCACGGGGAAGTCCTCCTGCTGGAAGCGTATCACCTTGTCTGCCTGCTCGTCGACGGGCGGCATGGTATCGGCCTCGTTGCGCACGTCATCGCCGAGGTTTTCCACGTTCAGGCGGCGGAACCTAACCTCGCCGGCCAACCCGAGCAAGGCAAACTTGCCATGCCCGATGAGCTGGTCCTTGTGGCTTTCGGCACGGTAGGGGCGTTCCGGCTCGGTATAGCACACCACTTCGGTGCTGTCGATTGCGACGGTGATGTTCTTGCCGCGCACGGTTACTTCAAAGCTGAACCATTTGCCGTCTTCGGCCAGCGAGCGGTAGAGGTTGCGCACTGAAGCGAGCGACCCGCTCTTGCGGGTTCCGTCGATAGCCCCGTTGCGGAAGACGACATCGTAGCCTTTCACGCCGTCGGTGTGGAAACGCAGGGCGGCCTCTGAACCCGGCTGCGTGAGCGCCTTGCCGGTAAGTCGGAAATTGCGGTAATCGCCCTCGGAAAGAAGCGTTTGTCCTTCCTTGACCGACGGGTCGGGGGTGGTGATGTTTTTTTCGCCGTCGTGCCAGCGGCAAAGCGGCCCGTCGTGGCCCGAACCGGAGCAGGCCGAAAAGGCAACGGCCAGTATCGCGGGCAAAAATGCGGTTGCCATGCCGGCCAACAAAGCGCACGGCACGCGGGAAAAGATGTGTTTCATGATTTTGTTCTTATATCTTGTTAAAGATTGCGACACAACGGACAATGCCCGGCGGGATGAACCAAACTCCGGGCACGCCGGTTGCATATTTTATTTGCGGAACATTTCTATGCTGTACCTGCCCTGGTCGAGTTCCATTTTCAGAATGCCGTCCTCAATGATGTAGTCCTTTCCCTCCTTTAGCGACAGGCTGTTCATTGCCACCCGGCCGAAGCCTTCGGCGGGGAGGCATACCGTGGCACTTGTATTGGCCGGAACGTGGAACATGTATTTCACCGACCCGGGCGTGACTTCCCAGCCGCTCGCTATGCGGCCGTACATCGAGTCGTAATAACCGCGGGCGTACTTCATGGCTCCCGTTGGGTCGAACTCCGGCTTAAGGAAGAAATGCTTGAAACCCGGATTCAAGGTGTCGGGCTGTATGCCTAAAGAGCAATTATACATCCACGCGCCTACCGAGCCGAACGAGTAATGGTTGAAGGAATTCATCTGGTTGTTGCCGCCAAAACCGTCGGTATGCGTGTATGAATTGAGACGCTCCCAAATCGTAGTAGCTCCCTGCTCCACCGAATACAACCACGATGGGTATGACGTTTGTTGGAGCAGACGGTAAGCAACGTCCTTGTAACCACAATCGGAAAGCACACGGCTTATCCATGCCGTGCCTATGAAGCCCGTCATCAGCGAATAGGGAGGACATTGTTTGCCGTCGTCGGACGTGTTTGCGCGCTGTATGGTATTTACAAGGCAACCGGCCACTTTTGAACGCATGTCGTCGGGCACAATTCCGAAGGCCAAAGGCAAAAGGTAGGAAGTCTGCGTGTCCACGAGCTTGTCCTGCCCGGCAAAGCGGGTCTTACCCGTTGCGGGGTCTATGTAAGTGCGGTTGAAGAACGACACGCGCTCGTCACGAAGCCCGGCATACCGCACGGAGTCGTCCTTGTGCCCGAGTATGCCCGCCACCTGGCGCATTATGTCGAGGTCGTAAATAAAATAAGCGTCCCAAAGCAGCGTTGCGTCGTTCTTGAGGTTTTCAGGAGCAAGCCAGTCGCCCAGGTTTCCGGGCCACGCAGGGCCTTGGTCGAATATTCCCGTTTCCTTGTTCACGCACTTGTCAACGAGGTACTGCGTGTAGTTTTTCATGGCAGGATAATGTTCTTCGAGCAAGGCGATGTCGCGATATTGCAGGTAGCATTCCCAAGGAATGGTAATTCCCGCGCTTCCCCAGAGCATTCCCCCGAATCCTCCGCCTATCGGGGCAACGTCGGCAAAGCGCCCGTCGGCGCGTTGCACGTCGCGCATGGCCCGCAGGTAGTTGCGCAGGAATTGCGGCCCGCGGGTAAGGTAGGTTGAAGTGCGCGAGAAAACGGATATGTCGCCTGCCCAGCCCATGCGCTCGTTGCGCTGCGGGCAGTCGGTGGGAATAGAAAGCAGATTGGCGTAAGAGGACCAGATTATGTTCTCCCATAAACGGTTTACCTTAGGATTGGATGTTTCGTAGTACGAAGCAAGTTTTTCCACAGAACTGAGCACTGTGCCTTTTACCGCCTCGAGCGGCAGCGGGCGGTCGAGGCCGGTTATTTCTATAAAGCGGTAACCGTGCAGGGTAAAGCGCGGCGTTATGGTCTCGCTGCCCCCGCGTGCTATGTAAATGTCCTGCGCCATTGCGCCTCGGATATTTTCGAGCATTATCATGCCTTCGTGCCCGGCATAGGCGGGAAGTGCGGGATATTTCACTTCGGCAAAGCGCAGGTAAACGTGCTGCCCAGGCTTGCAGCCTTCCAATTTTATGCACGGCACGCCTGCCATGTTCTGCCCCATGTCGTAAACGTAAACCCCGGGACGTATTTCCTCGACCGACTGTGCCGTGAGTTCCTTTACCTGCCTTACCGGCTCACAAAGCTGACCCGTGAGGTTGTACTGCGAATAATCGTCGACGCGCGGGTTTGCCTCGCCGGATTCAAGGCTTATGTTTCCTTCGAGTGGGACTTCGCACGCGGCCTTCCAGGCTGAATCGTCATAAGCGGCGGTGCTCCACCCTTCGACTGCCTTCTCGCGTCGCGCGTCGTACACTTCGCCCTGGAAGAAGCTGCCGTAAACAACCGGCCCGTTGTTGAAGAATTTCCACGTCGCGGGGCTGGTTACCACATACTCCGTCTCGCCATCCTCGTATGTAATGGCAAGTTTTGCGAGCAGCGACTGGCGGTCGCCGAAATAGTTCCAATGCCGGCCGGTGTAGGTTATTGCCCCGCTCCCCCAGCCTTCGGACAAGACGGCTCCTGCCGCGTTGCGGCCGCTTTGCAGGTATGACGTGACGTCGAAGGCCTGGTAAAAATGCGTTTTGTTGTATTGTGTCTCGCCGGGGTTGAAGTAATCGTTGTCCACCCGCCGGCCGTTGATGTAAAAATCATATATTCCGCGTGCGGTTACGTAAAGCCGCGCGCGTGCTATTTTCTTGCCGCGCGTTTGAAACACTGTGCGGAGCATTGGTGCGGCGTTGCGGCTCGGGTTGGTTATGTAAATCGCGCTGCCCTTATCCGCGTTGTCGTCCTTGGGCGGATATATTGTGGCGAGTATGTTTTCGGGGCTGCGTATGTTGCGTATTTCAATGGCTGCGTCGGGATACTTCCCGTTACTTTGCCTGCAAAAGCCCACATCGGCCAGTACGGGGAAGGTGATATAGTCGCCGCCGCGGCCTATGGGGTTCATGTTTACCTCGCCCACCACGTTTGCCATGCCGTCGAGGAAGAATGTGGTTACCCCCATGTCGGAAGTAAGCGTCAGGGTATGCTTTCCGTAAAGGTTCGCTTTTCCGAGCACGGGCAGCGGCACTTTAAGCGTTGCCAGCGGCGTTCCCGGCTTGTCGTCCGGGCTGTAACCCACACGGTACACCTTTATTTCCGCCTCCTTGCCGCTTTGCAATGCCGAAGCGTCCAGTTCTATTTTAATGTATGATTCGTTCTTTTTGCACGATATGCCGTATAGGTTCTTGTTGGCGTCCATGAGCCTTATGTCGTTAGCTCCATAAACGAAAGCCGTGGCCGGCGCGCCGGAAAGGCTGTCGAGCCGGAACTCATAGTTCAGCTTGAATTCGGGCAGGTAGTGCGAATAGAGCACCAGGTCGCCGTTGCCTCCGCCTATCCATTTTGCCCCGTTCCACCTTGCTCCCTTGTCGTTCTGCTCCATAAGCCCGGTTTCGAACCACGACGAGGCCGATATTTCCTTGTTTTTCTGCGTCCACACGCTCAGCTTCCACTGGTAGCGTGTCTCCGGCTCGAGCGGCTGCCCGGCGTATGCTATGTTGAGCGAGCTGTCGCCCGTAACCTTGCCGGAATCCCACAGGCACGAGCCGTCCTCGCCGTAAACCCACAGGCGGTAGGCTTTCTGCCGCATGCCGTATTCGAGTTCGCCGGCCGTCATCTGCCAGCTGAAACGCGGCCGCGGGGTGTCTATACCGAGGGGACTTGCCGCATATTCCACTTTCAACCCTTTCAACCCGGCTGCGGGCACACACAGCCATTGCATACAGCAAACCAACATCAGGAGGAACGTTTTTCTCTTCATAACGGGACAATTTGCACTGCCGGACAGTTTGCCGGCGCGATTAACAATCTTGTTTTCACGGTTTTAAAATAGAATACAGCCGTGCACCGGGAGTTACCGAAGCCCGGGCACGCCGCATAATCTCCAAAGTTACTTTTTTATTCCTTTAAGAAAAGACTTTTCACCTGTTTTTTTGAAATATGCGTCAAAGGTAATGAACAACGGGCGATGAAAAGCGCGAAAAAACGCATGTTCCGCAACAAGACAAATGCCATGTCGGAGTATGTCTGCATTTTTCGGGCGTTTCGCAAACGGGTTTCCGGAAGGTGAAAAATTAGTGGCTTT